>Ga0209511_1000126_pt1 | contig 99082 bp, 70 predicted proteins | sample SSSSmetaG_FD_184141 | JGI IMG/M metagenome (GOLD analysis project Ga0209511, IMG submission 184141) | Glacier valley bacterial and archeal communities from Borup Fiord, Nunavut, Canada, to study Microbial Dark Matter (Phase II) - ​SSSS... | ecosystem: Environmental > Aquatic > Freshwater > Ice >... | reverse complement strand
CTTCGCAATAGATGACGATTGACGAAATGGATGAATATATAATATTGAAATACAAGGAATTAGAGAATAAACGCATTTCTCTTCTGGTTCTTTGTCAAACAATTAGGAGAAGTGCGAAACTTTAGTAAAGTAATTCTTTTCCGGGGTCGTTTTTTCCAACAAGAAAATGGACAACTTATGCCTGAGGCTTTTAATGGATATCATCTGAAGTTTATCCGATAAAAAAACAGCCATATTCGAGTTCAGCGTTAAAAAGTTCATCAAAAGCCTTTCGTTTCGGAGCATTTCTTGCAGCCAAACGGATTTAGATATTTTCAGGAATGTACAGGGTTCCATTGCTACGACATCGACCGGGTATTTGTTGTTGCTTGCATAGATAAAAGCCGGTGCAAGCGGCATCACGGCTTCCAGTAAATCAATCTCCAGTGTGTTGCCTTCCTCCGTGATCATTTGAGTCCTCACCACACCTTTTACCAGCAAGTACATGGCGTTAATTACATCCCCCTGCCGTACCACCGTTTCGCCCTTATTAAATTGAACGACCTCATTACCATTCCGTTCCAGAAAGGCATCGTGTTCCTCTTGGCTCATGCCACGAAACAGCGGACATCTGATTAAATAGTTTTCATCCATGACACTAAAAGTATTAAAAATAATCAAATAAATACGTTTGTAACCCGGGTTACACAAAGAGGTAGGTTGTGAATCTATATTTGTCAGATAAAAAAGAAACCAGCGGTTAAAACAAATAAAAAATGAAGATCCTAAAAGAAATGAAAGTCGGTGATATTGTCACAGACGATTACAGGTCAGCAGAAGTTTTTAAACAATATGGTATTGATTTTTGTTGTGGTGGAAATCAGAGTCTGCAAGATGTAGCCAACGAAAAGAAACTGGATATTGCCGTCCTTGAGAATAAACTAAATAATTTAAATCAGGTAGTTACAAACAATCAACCCAATTTTAAGGATTGGAATCTGGATTTCCTGTGTGATTATATCGTAAATGAATTTCACAACAAGGTCTATAGAGTTTTACCTCAAATAAGTACCTATCTGAACAAGATTGCCGAAGTTCATGGAGCCAATCACCCTGAGTTAATTGAAATTGCTGAATTATTTTCCTTGATAAATACAGAGATGCCCGTACATCAACATCAGGAAGAAAACGTCTTTTTCCCTGCCATAAAAGAGCTTGTACAAACAAATTCTTCAGAGGCTAAGCGCATTTTGAATTCTCAAATCTCCCTCATGATGGATGAGCATGAACTCATTGGCGGCACCATGGATAAAATCAGCGTGCTTACCCACCATTATCTGGTGCCGGAAGATGGCTGCAACACCTACCGTGTGACCTACCAAATGCTGGAAGAATTTGAGGACGACCTCCATACCCATGTGCATCTCGAGAATCATATTTTATTTCCAAAAGCTTTAAAACTTGCAGAATAGCACGATACCTATTAATAAATCAATTAAAATTTATACGTTATGACTATTAAAAAAGTGTGGATGGATGAAGGCTGCATAGCCTGTGGTTTATGTGAAAGCACCTGCCCTGAAGTGTTTAGAGTAGAGGATATTGCTTACGTGAACGAAGGTGTAAATTACCCGGATTTCTCAGAAAGCATTCAGGAAGCTGCGGATCTTTGCCCGGTTGAAGTGATCAAATTTTCTGAATAAAAAATACCATAATGAAAGCAAGCGAAGACCTCCGACAAGAACATGAACTCATTCAAGTCACTCTGAATGTACTGGAAAAAATGGCATCAAAAATTCAGCAAAAGGAAACCATCGATGTGAATGACTTAAAAGATATGGTCCATTTTCTAATCGAGTTTTCCGACAAATGTCACCACGGAAAAGAAGAGATTTATTACTTCCCTGCCCTTGAAAAAGCGGGCATCCCTAAAGAAGGCGGTCCTATCGGCGTGATGCTCCACGAGCACGAACAAGGCAGAAGCAATATCCGGCAGATGAAAGAAAGCATCTCTGGTGAAACGGTTGATTTTCAATCTTTCGCAACTGCTGCATTTTCATACATCACACTGTTGAGAAATCATATTCAAAAAGAAAACAACGTCCTGTTTGCGATGGGCGACCAACGGTTACCGGAAGAAGCACAAAGGGAGCTGCTTGAAAAATTTGAACAACATGAAGAAAAAGTAGTTGGAGAAGGAGCACATGAAAAACTGCATGAATTGTTGGGGAAATTGGTGGAGAGGTATTTGGATTGATGGTAGTTATTTTTAAAACTTCTCTTGTGATTGCGGAAACATTTTCTATCAAAAACTTAGAGCTTGTCCATTTCATTCGATTTTTTATTTAACTAGTAGCTTTTGAGTTGAACAAAATCGATCTTTATACACTTTAGTTCCATCTAAGTTATAAATCTCAAGCGTCATCTCCTCATTTTCCGGATTAGGCAATTCTATTACCAACTCACCCTTTTTTTCCACCGGATTTGGATAGATTCGCACCGATTTTTTTAAGTTAGCTTCCACTGCATTTGGAATTTCTTGTCCATAATTTGAAGATTGAACCTTAGAATAAATTTTGATGAGCCTCAATCGCTCTTCGGCTGACATTTTCTGAACTTCTTCAAGATCCGGGGTGCCAAACGCATCTTTAAAACGAAACATAGGATCAAGATGCGCTGCATAATTCCAGTTCAACGTCGTTTCTATTCCATTTGAATGGCGTGGAATTGTAACCGAAAAAGCCTCCAACTGTAATCCTTTTGCCTGTCCGGGGTATAATGATTGATCCCAGTTCATGGACTGTTTGCTGTTATGTGCCGACATTCGGGCAACCTGTAAATAATGTTCGTTCCCCGTTTCGATATACAACCTGTAAAAATTAAATGACGACCATGCAAAACCTAAATCGGCGGCTGCATGCCCGATGGCAATCAGATGTTGACCAACGATACTTCTGTCTTTCGGAAACGAAGTGGCAGTCGTCCGGTCATTCTCTACAGGAATCTCAAATGAAAACACCCAAGATTCCGTGTAACTTGCTGCCTGTTCTGCTGCTGTCAGCCATTTAATATCCTTAGTCAAATCGTATAAGGATAGAAACCCGTTCATAGCCATTTGCCCGGACTCGCTGTCAATCGTTCGTGGATTATCGACCACACAAGCCACATAATGATATTTTTGATGAATGTTCGTATAGCAAAATGCTCCTGCTTTTAACGCTGCATCCTTATACGTCTGATTATTCGTAGCAATATAAAGTTCTGTTAAGTATCGAATGGCACAAATGGTTAGATATTTATTGGAATCTGTCACAGGATGTATCCCATTTGAGATCGCATTATGATCGTAGGAAAAATAGTAACTTCCATCCATGTTCTGATTGCTCACTAGCCAATCCCCAAACCTGGTACATGCACTCAGCCAGAATGTTTTGGGTATATTGTTTCGTTCAGCAAAACACCAGGCAGTTAATAATCCCTCCATGCCTCCTGTACAAACCCGAATATCACTACCATTTCTAAAACGACCGATTTTACCATTCAATCCTGGATCGTACCAGGTTCGTGGGTAGCCCAAGGTAGAGAGACTATTGTTTGCCCAGAAATCGAGAACAGCTTCACCCTTCCATTGTGTTGCCTGATCTTTTATCTCAACCCCATTCCTGAAAAGATAATATCCGGTAGGAATCTGCATTCCTACAAAACCCATTTGATAATCAATTCCACGTGGCAAAAAATTGTCCAAACCAACTTCGAAAGGAAATCCGGGTGCATCTCTGTTTCCACCCTGATCGTTAGAAGGCACATAATACTTAATAAGCGTTTCTATTAAACCATCGTAACAAGTGGAAAGATTGACATTGTAAATTTTCGGGTTATACAGATTGAAACCCTCTTCCCAAGTATTTTTTAAAGCAGAAGAGTAATCTGTGGTTTTTGAGAATGTTAAAACCAAATCGTAATGATGCAAAAGACCCGCTTTTACCGGATGATACCTGAAACCTTTACCAGCTGCTCTATTCGCTTCTGAGCCGGGATAAACAAATGTTTGATACGTCGTGTTTTTAACCTGCTTTATTCCAACTGCTCCATATTGATACTCTTTGTTCGTCAGAACATTAGAATTATCAGACATAACTGTCTTATTATCTGAGTTTTTATGAATGATGCCAATCGTAGTCCCGGTTGTTTTATTTCGAAACATGACCAACGGCAGTGTAATCCGGTCTTCTCTGTAGTAAAATATACTATCTGTGCTTTGAGGTATTCCTGAAGGTAAATGACAATCACTTTCAAAATTTCCTTTATACCACACTCCCGGTATAAAATACTCATTATCTGTCAGTAAGCCATTATTTGAAGCTTGGAATCCAAAAAACGAATTAAAGTATTCTCCTGAAATGGAGGCTTTTAAGATCGCTATATCCCTTTTTAATTCAAATTTGTTATTTCCGAGCGCAATATAGTTGTCTGATATGGAGAATTGAGAACCACTATTTGTTGTAAGTACGGCTTTGCAAAAAAGTGTATCATGAACTAGTTGAACTGTCGAATATTTGCCAACAAGTTTCTCACTATTCACTTCCAAATAAATGGGATTCTCTGAGTCCAATGTGCTTATTTGCTCCTTTTCAAACAAAAAATACAGATTGTATTGATTGTTAATTGTTTTGTTTACAACGATTTCTGAATTTTCAGATTGAAGCGTTGACATTATTTGGGCATCCATATCTTGACATAGGAAGAGGATGACGATAAGTGTTGAAGTGTATTTTAGATAATTTGAGATCATTTTTTTATCTAGTAAGGGGCTATCCAAAAATAGTTATAAACTGGTTAAGAACCAAGGCCATTTTGAAATTGTTTGGATCCACTTTTTCTCAATGTTCATATCGGAAATGCATATTCCTATGGCAAAAAGGGAGATAACAAACCCTGTTCAGTCTGGGTTGTTTTTGGAAACGTTACATAGCGGGAGTTTCCACTGTTGTTGCCCTTGGGTGAAATCTTATCGTACCCTAAAAGGAAGACCATCTCACCTTCAAGCGTTTGTTCCAGAACTTAAGAGTGAAGCTCTTACAGGAAGTTGCTTACATCTTCTTCTGACTGAAGCTTGGAAAGGAACTAATTGTTGTGTATCTCTTTAATAAAAAGACTACATAATTTTGTATTTTGAGCAAATATATACAATAAATCAACTGAGTCTCACGACCCGATTTTTCATTTACACAAACTTTTGGAAAGTGTCAAATATATATAGCTTAAATCAATTCTAAGTTTAGAAATATAACCATAATAACAGCTATTACAATAATAATTAGCCTTTTAAAGTATTTTGTCAACATGACTGCTTTGCAATTGATTATAATATTCCTCTTGTCGATATTTTTTCTAGCTTGTCGTATACTTCATCTAATTCTTTATTTGTCCATCCAAGATTATACTTCTGCCTAATTTCTACAATAAAATTATTTTTATTTTTAATTTCAAGTGTTTTAGGAATCTTGCCTCTACCATATCGCTTATGCATATAACTAATTTGAAGATCTTTGAAGTCAATTTTTTGTTCAAATTTCAATATGATAAACTGACAGTAATATATAGATAAAAAATTATCTTCATCATTAAACTGAAGTTTATAAGTATACCTATTTCTTTTATTAAATAGGCTAAAGATCAATAATCCAAATACACACAGTTCTATTATTAGATAATTTGAAGTGAAAAAGGAAACATTCCCTAATGCCAATCCAAGATTAAAAAATAGCAACAAGTATAATTCATTCCAAACTTTATGAAAAAGATTCGTTTTATATTTCACTTCAAATATTGTCATTCTGATAATTTATAAATAGTTATTAGTTTAATTGCCAAATTGCTCATTAAAAGCTTTTTTGGCTGCTTCAAGATCAACACTATCCATATTTTTAACAGGAGCATTAACTACAGTTGTATTATCTACTACAGCTTTAGTAATTTCACTATTCGTTACTTGACTTCGGGAGGCAGTAGTGGCATTTCCTGTAGTTTGATTTCCTGTACCACTATCCGTATTTAAAATATCACTTGCAGTACCTATAATCTGTGAACCTGTAGCAAGTACTTCAACTGACGTTTTAGGTATTCCTCCTACAGCTAAATTGGTTACAATATCGGTAACTGCTCCAATTTTCCTGAATTCTCCATTTTCGTTACCTGCAACCTTATCCACTCCCATCCCCAATGTTTCTCCCAAACCTAGCGGAACGTTTTCTGCAGATCCATTATCTTTAAATCCAGTTACAATCTTTGCTATACCAAGTCCCATGGCTGGTACGCCTAAAGAAATCAAGGCAGCTCCACCAAGTTGGCCAACACCAGTAGGAGTCATTGCAGCTGCAACACCTCCTGTCGTAGAAGCAAGCCCACCTGTAAAACCAGCTATTCCTTGCCAAACAGCATCCCAGTAAGTTAAACCATACAAATCAATTTTACAAATTGGATTATTTAAAACATAAACATAAGGAGACCAGTCGTAATGTCTATCATGCAGCGGATCCACACAATGCCACTTCCCCAACGCTGCATCATACCACCTCGCCCCATAATCATACATATCCAACCCATTCATCCGATCCATTTCCTTTCCATTATACAAATATGGATTCTTACCCGAAGTCAAAAGACCTTCCGGTGTGCTAATCTCCATCCCAAATGGATAATAGTCCGTTAATCCGGCCACTGTATATGCTGTCGATCTTGGACCGCCAAGACTGGCACTGATAAGCTGAGCGCGGGTATTGCCGAGGTGATCTTTGAGGAAATAGGTGTATTTCCAGTTGGAAATAGTATTTGCAGGATTGGCGCCCTCCGTTTGAATGTAACCTTCCGAAGTTAGAATCCGCTTGATGGTATCGTTCTCGTAGATGTATGATCCACAATAATCGGTCTTGCTCTTTAAACAGAGGTTATTCCCGGTATTTTCAGTACTCGTCTGTCCCCAAGGAATCTGCATTGTATTTACGGCATAACTGTATTTGGACTCTCGTTTTACACCTGAAGCGTCATACAGGTATTCTGACTTGTTTCCATTTATGAATTGTATCTTCGATGGTAAATTTAATGAATTATATTTAATCCATGCAATGCCTTTGTTATAATCGGCTATCAAATTTCCGTTGGCATCGTATTTGTACGATACATAAGCACTGGTGGTATGATCTTTGAAATCGTTCGTCGTAAGGTTGTATGCACTATTGACAGCATCTCTGACAGAAACCAATTGATTTCCGTAATAACCTAAAGTAAGGTTGTCAATGTTTCCTACTACAGGATCCATAGTCGTTTGATGAACATAGCCTTTGCGTATCAACGTATTAATGTTCCCGTTTCTATCGTAGCTACCGACTTCTTCATTATAGCTTTCACCGGGGGAATATTTCGCTTTCTTTAGTCTATTCAGTTGATCGTAGGTAAAAAGGTATTGTTTATCCTGCAAGCCATTATTACCCCATTGCATGGCAGAGATATTCCCATTGTATAGGGCTGTAGCTCCTGTTGGGGCATCTTGATAAAAGAGTGTTTCTGAAAAAACAGGGGAATTAATGGATTTGATCCAGCTTCTGACATTATACGTCTGTAGAATGGATTGTAGTCCTCCATGCAGAGTCTTTTTGAAGACGCGCCCTAATTCATCGTATTGGAGGGAACAAAGATTGATAGTTGAAATGGTTACATTGTTCTTAATAATTGAATGATATGTGTCTGTCAGACGGCCGGCATGATCGTACGAAAAGATTAAATCCTCACTTATCGGGCCAACAGTTTTTGTTGGATCCGACAAATAAGCAGAATGTGTATGTCTTTTACGAACTGGTTGTCCTATAAAATTATAGGCAAAAAAATCGTTATCATATCCTCCCAAATGGTTGGAGGAAAGGGTCTGTACAGGTTGACCTTTATCATTGTAGTAAAAAACAGTGCAATTTTTTTGCGAAGGATTATCTATCATGGACACTTCCGTCCCGGTCAGCAAGCCTTTACCAGACAGATTTTCATTATTTACGTAATAATCATATTTTGCATCAAACGATGCCAATCCACCGGTTACAGGTTTGAATGTTGAAATTTCACCGGAAAAAGTGGCCGGAAAATCATATACATCATAAAAGTTCTGAATCAGAATGGTAGAATTCGATAGAAGGCCGGGAGTTGAGGTGTAAGAGTGCGTCGCTTTATTATAGCTCTCTATAAACAAGACATTGGCATATGTGCTTTGTAAAACACTGTGACTTGTGGTGATAGTGGATATTCCCGATTGTGCTACACGACCTAATTTATCGTATTTTATGAAAGTCCATTCACTTTTACCATTGCTTCGTTGATTTCCATCCTGAGAAAGAATCAGACGATCAGCCACATCATACACCATATAGATCCAATCCGCTCCGGGCAATTTTTTCTTTATACATCGGTGCTTGCCATCGTACAAATATATATAAGCTAACTGATCCAAAGAATTGCTTGAAGTATTTGGGGCAGCGGGCAAATAGGTATTAGCTTCTAAATAGGTCTTAGCTTCTGTCATAATACTTGAGGCTTCCGGTGATAGAACAAATCGAAGCATTCCAAAATTATCATAAACGTAATAAGTATCATGATTTCCAGCTTCTGCAACGGCCCTATTGAGTATTACCCGATTTAACTTATCTTTATACTCATACACGACATGATTATCCTCCTGTTTTGTTCTTGTAACATACAAGCTTCCACTTGGATAGTTTGTTGAACTTTTTACTAATGAACTGCCAGATATCTTATACCAAAAAACGTCATTTCCATTTGTTTGGTAATCCATTGTTATTTTTCCTTCGCCAGTAGCAACATCTACCCAATTTTTTCCGGCACCCCATTGGGTTACTACTCGGTTCAAAGAAGACCGTTCGTATTCTGTTGTATTATATGGTCTCTGATCCTTATTTAAACTAATGGCTCCACTTTTAACCAAATTTGGGTCAATTTTGCATCCAAAAGAACCACCGATGCTAGCAGGAAGCCACTTATTTGTTTCATGACCGTAAGTATCATATTCAACCAATGACACCAAATCTGCTCCGTTTGGAGTAATACCCACTTGTGTTGTTTCAAATGGATTGGAATTGCTGTGTATCTCTTTAATAAACAACTACATAATTGTGTATTTAGAGCAAATATATACAATAAATCAACTGAGTTTCACGACCCATTTTTTTATTTACACAAACTTTTGGACAGTGCCTAATTATTTTAACAAAGGTGTTCGTCCGACAACCCTAGCTGACAACATCTTAGCCATAATGGTATCTTTAGTAACATATCTACCCTCTAAATACAAATCTCGTAATTTACAAATTGCATCGTAATCATTTAACTCTACCCCTTTATTTAGAAAATCTAAAGCCATTTTAATTGTCCGATTATCAATTTTACCTATTTTGTTATTGTGTTCATATATAGATGTTAAATGGAAATATACATCGAGAAAGGCAGGGGAATAACAATACTTATTTGACATTACTATAGAATAGAACAGTATTTCATCATCATAATATTGCCTGTCTAAGTATTCGATTCTTAAGTTTTTATATGCCGATGTATCCCCCTTAGTTATAATTCTTTGCTTTAATTCTTCTATTGAATAACCGGTATCATTAAAAGTAATAGTGGATGCCGAAATTTTTATTTTTTGAATATTTCTGTAGTTAAAATACTCATAGCCAAAAATTATTCCCACTAGGAAAAGCAATACGTTTATTATAAAATGTTTTTTCATTAGTTAATTATATTATTCAAGTTTCGCAAGTAAAATCTAGGCCGCCTTTGTGATTTCCAGCCTATCATGTTTATATAATGTTGAATGTTTCACCCCGGTCAATCAGTGCATAAGCACCCACTCATCGTCGGTCTCAGAAGCTTCAGCAATGATTCTGACGAGTTCCTGAAGGAGGCCCCATATGCGTTCGGTTACGGAAAGCTGGATGACACCGTCGGTCGCTACGTTAAAAAGTCCTACGATGGTCTGTTTGTTATTGTAACATACAAGACTACCGGATTATGTATCTTATTTAATACGAACAGGTTCCTCTAACTTAGTGTCATTAAATTGAAAGTCAACATAATCTATGTATTTCTTTGTATTTACTTCTACTTTAACAGACAATACTACAGTTCTTCCTTTTTCATAATTTAAGCTTTCAAGCAGTTCTTTGTTTACTTTTATAGGAGAAAAATGCGGTTCTAAAGAAACAAGACCATTCTTAAATACACCTAATACAGTAGCCTCAAGATAAAATTCGTTATCTTTTTTGTGTCCATTAAAAATATGTGAAAATACAAAAAGCCCGCCTTCATTTCTCAGACATAAAATTACAACTTCGCCAGTATTATAAACTATATTATTTTCTTTCGGAATATTTAATAACACTCTACATTTATTATTCTTTCCAAAGAAAGTATCTTCTAAAACATATAAACGTCAGTGTTTATAACCCTATTTTTGGTTTTATTATTACAGCTAATTGAAGATACAATAATTAATAAATAAACTAAAATATTTTTCATTACTGTGAACTTTTAAATAGTTTAATTTCTGTGTCAGGTCTTTTAATTTCAATGTTTGGATTACCATTACCTGAGGATAAAGCTTTTAAAATTCTTACTCTTTCATCACCACTATTTGCAACCGCATTATGAACTGAGCCTGGAGTTACTGCTTCTACAGATTTATAAGTTAAGCCACTTTTTGCATCAACAATATTTACTGAACCTTCCGATGAACCATTTATTTTTACAGATTCAACTTCCACCTTAGTATAATTCGCACAATCATTTTTTTGCATTTCATATTGTGATTTACCTTCACCATTTAAGTTCACTGTTTTTTCATCTAGGTCTTAGCTTGCTGACATAACTTTGTCTTGATGTGCATCACCACTTATTTGGATTATCCCATCAGCACCTCTACCTTCCCCTCCCCCAAATTCAGCTAAATCTGTTTGAGAAATGGTTTCATTTCTATAATCAGCATCAACCTTCTCACCAACTCCCGCACTTCCTTCCGCCTGCCATAAATGTCGAATATTAACATTTTCTGTAAGTATCCTGTATTTTATACTGTGGCTGTCCCGGCATGTTTACAGAAAACTATCCTGTTGGGTTAAGCTTTATCCACATTTTCTTTTGTGTAAAACCATTTGTTACCAAAACACTATTAAGGATAATCAATAATATTATTCGTTTCATCTATAAAGGAGCGTCTAAATGGATTATCGCGCGTTGGGGATTATCATGCCAAATGCTTATTTTATAACTATTCCCGGTGGTTGGTTTACCAAAAAGCTCTTTATAGTTGTTTGGTAAACGTTGAAATCTTTTAAACTCAATACCATCATAAGTATATGAGAAAACAACCCTTTTACTCGACTCATTTAGTTCTATGATTTCACCTTTACCTTCTTTCTTGTTTTCAGATTCCAAAAAAACAGGCTGTGATAAATAAATCCCATTTTTTTTAGGTTCTTTTTCATTGTATCCAATTACAAATTTATCGCCTACAACAAAATATTCATACACTCTATCAAATGTTTCATATCTCTGATTTTCAACAATAAATTCATATTTACCATCAAAACCAGCTTTTACAGCAACAATATCAACAAGTGCCGCAACGGTTTCCTTTTTGTTCTTTATTTTCTTTGGACCAGAAAACAAATAAAACAATAACAGAATTACTATTATAACTGTAATAAAAGCTACTATTTGTCCAATTTTTCTATGCTGCATAATGTGATAAAGATTGTTATAAGATTAAAAACAACAAAATATAAAATCCCAATTAGAATTGTTCTTTGTAGTGGAGTCATCGCTTTTATTGTAGTGATTCAATTAACTATGATTAAAAAACAATCCAAATATTCCAAATCCAACCAAAATTAAAACAATTACAAATACAATTATCTTGTAAGATCTAAACCATTCTTTGTAAAATAAACTAACAAGTCCAATTATAAGAATTCCAAGCAGTGGACATAAATCAATTCCATCTGAAATGATTCTTAAAAAAGACTGCTCAATGCCAGGATAATTTGATTCTACAATTGAAGCTGTTACAAATATGCTTATCCAATAAATGAAGAACAATGAGATTAATAAAATAAACGGATTTAGATTTTTCATATTTGAATTGAAAACTACTTATGTATCTTTACATTATTTATTGCTTCTGATGTAAAACTGTAATTATCATCCTTATACTTAATTTTTATTGTTGGTAAAATTTCTAACATTTCTTTCGTATAATCACCTTGAGTATGTTTTAATATTTTGGTACCTAATAATATAAAATCTCCAAACCCAATATTTACTTTCTGATCTGGTAATAGAATCAAAGTATCTTTTTCAGAAAATGTTAAAGAAAAGAGTTCTGATGAAAAGTCCTCACCCTTATACCTATATAAAACATATTTTTTTGAACTTGATGGTTTTAATTGTATCGTGTCTTTGCTAATATTCCTTATTGAACAATCAAAAACGACCCACGGTCCCTCCCTGTCATCTTCACTTATATCATATTTATTAAAAATAACTTTATGGTGTGACAAGACTAGCGTATCAATATTAAAGCTTATTTGTGCGTAGGTTGTTTGAATTAAAAGAACAGCAAACAATGAGAATAAAGATCTTTTCATAAATACCCTTTTATGTTTTTAATAAACCCTTTATGCCATCTTATTTTTTCTGAGGGTAAAATATATTCGAACTTAGAATAACTATTTACCATCAACATTTTACCCGGATCCTTATCTATACAATAATCACTTAACTTTAAAACTGCCTTAATCCATAAATTCTTCTTCTTCTCACAAGTATTCAAATCAAGAATACGTTCAATTAGAGCACTATAACTAGATATATCGTAAATTTCATTGTACTCTTTATCCATAATTAAAAAATTTATACCAGTATCTCCACACCTAATATCATAAAATTTATACACTCCAAATGAGTCGGTATTTAAACTATCGACTAAATCCTTAATAACAATTTCTTTTTTTAGTTTATTAATCACTATGGTTGTATCTTCCATTCTTCCACTATAAAGTTGATAGTTGTACAAATGCAAATATAAATTATCACTAAAATCTCTAGCTGTAATTTTTGTGCTGAGAATTAGTAAAAAAAAGACAATCATTAAATATTTTTTATTTTTCATGATTACAGTATCCATTAACAATATGATGATAATCAAATTTAAATTTATTCAGTAAATCAAAATTAATCAGACTTCTTTAGTTTTTTAAACTGAAATGGGATGCCAAAATAGAAAAGGAATCAAATAGAAGAATATAAAACCAATTGTACCCGGCAATAATATTAAATAAACAAAAAATGCTGCTAACTTATTGTCTAACAACCAATTTTTATCGTACTTAAGACAAAAGGTAAAAATAATTGCACATACGGGACTTAAAGAGTAACATCCAAATGCAAAAAAATTGAATATTTCATGATGGTAATTAGAAAAAACACCTGTGATAAAGACTGTTATAAGATTAAAAACAACAAAATAAAAAATTCCATATAGAATTGTTCTTTGTAGTGGTGTCATGGCTTTTTATTGTAGTAATATAATTATCTATGATTCATCCGTTTTACTATCCCTTTTTTATTCCCGAAACATCAAAAAAGCCCTCTTTCAAATGTCTATTCATGGACGGACTCTTCAATGGTAAATTTAATAATTTTTATTTAATCCAGCCAAAACATAAAATTTCATATCCTTTCCCCTCAAACTTTTCAAACAAAACATTTTGCAATCCCCCCAAACTACCTTACATTTGCCACATAAACACCAAACATCCTGATTCATAATAGCCTGAAAAGACTTCACAACTATTCCGAAAACCGAAAAGAAACCTTTTATCAATCTAGAAATAAACAAATCATGAAAAAACAGTACGTATTATTAACGCTTTTTGCAGCACTTAGCCTTTTCACAAAGGGCCAGACCGTTGTAGACATAACCAATCTGACCGGCGGGATCACAACGACCCAATACGGCGATTCCCCCAGTGCAGAAGGCTTGGACAAATTGTTTGACAATGTTTCCACCACGAAATTCCTGACTTTTCACGCATCTACTTGGGTTCAATATCAGGCAGCATTGCCCTATGTTCTTTCAAAATACACCATCACTTCCGGAAACGATGCGCCGGAACGAGATCCAAAAAATTGGGTACTGTCGGGGTCGTACAATGGAATTACATTTTACCCTATAGACAGTCAGGAAAACCAGGTTTTTGGCTCGCGCAGCTTCAAGAAGACCTATACCGTGACCAACAATACTGCTTCGTACGCCTATTACAGGCTGACCATGACAAATAATAGTGGAACTCTTCTGCAAGTATCCGAGCTGGAATTGTGGGGTATTGAAGGTGCACCTTTCACAGATGTTCTGGCTGATTTTGGCTTACCATCCTATTATTCCACTGTAAAACCTATTCAATTTACTAATGCTTCCCTAAATGCAACGTCCTATAATTGGACTTTTGAAGGCGGAGTACCTGCAACCAGCACCGAAGCCAGTCCTGTAGTTGTTTTCAATACTGCCGGAGACCATCAGGTAACTTTAAATGCAATTAATGGAGATAAGTCAGCTGCAAAAACCATTAAGTTGACGGTAAAGGATATCAACGACTGGTCTTCATTCATTTCTCCGGTCATTACGCTGGAATGTGCCAATACTGCCAATGCAGGTTATGTGAAATACACAAGCCTGGCAAAACTAAAGGGTTATAATACGATTGAGGAATTTGTACAAAGCTGCTGTCTGGTTATTGCAAAAAGTCTCTATTATACGGTAGATGAAGCAAATGACCACAATCTGAGAAACATCAATTACAAACTCACAGAAGGTGGAAGCCTGTCCTACAAAGGCGGTTCTCCCCCCAATATTGAAATTGGATTTGATATGAATTACCTGAACGACTTCGCCAGTAGCCATACGGATAAAGTGAGTGCCGATGAGATTTATGGTGTCCTTTGCCATGAATTGTGTCACGGTTATCAAAATGAACCCAAAAATTGCGGTGAATACAAATCAGGTGATGAATATTTCGGATTCATTGAAGGCACAGCTGATTTTTGCAGGCTGCAAACAGGTGGGTTTAATCCTAAAAGATATCCCAGTAAAGGTGGATCCTATAAAGAAGGCTATAACACGACTGCCTTTTTCTATCAGTGGATAATGAATGCCAGAGATAAAGATTTCCTCAAAAAAATGAACAGAACGGCCGTTGACATTGATCCATGGTCAATGGATGCAGTTACAAAAGAACTTTTAGGTAGCTCAGCCCTCTCTTTGTGGGCACTCTATCAAAAAGCAATAGGTACCCCTGTTGAAACTGAAAAGGCCAATACAATCACCATCCTACTGGATCCGTCCAGGACCAACTTGACCATAAACAATCTGGAAGGTAACAACACCATCAGTGTTTACGATATGAGTGGTAAGAAAGTGGTTCAACAAATGACCGATGCCCAAATAGAAACCCTTGATATTAGCGGTTTGCCAAATGGTGTACTCTTTGTCCGTATTGCCAATGGCTTGAATACATTCACTAAAAAAGTGATCAAATAATTAAGCGACCGAATTACAATACCCATGCATAGGAGGATTGCAAAAAGACGTTTGCTCGTCTAAAATAAAAATCCTACTTTTGCACACGCTTTCAAAAACCGTATTCGTGCGGTTTGGCGCTGATGGCCTTGTAGTTCAATGGATAGAATGGAAGTTTCCTAAACTTTAGATTCGGGTTCGATTCCCGGCAAGGCTACAGATACTAAAAACCTGCTCACTTTAAAAAGTCAGCAGGTTTTTTTATTTACTTTTTCTCCGATAAAAAATACTGGTTGTAGTACTTGGGTAATGACCCTTTTTTGAATAAATAAGATCAAAACCCATATCCAGAACTGCTTGCTGACAGACAGGATGTGTATATAAAATGTAGACATTATTTCCGGTACTACGCTCCAGAATATCTTTCAGAATATCTTCGCCAAAGGGATTGTATAAATAGAAAATCAGGTTGGAGGATGTAGTATAATCTTGAAACTTCCTGGCATCTCCATAAATGGCACTAACTTTTTCAGGTAGACCGGTTAGGATCAGATTCTTATTTGCAATATCGATCAAGGGTTTGTAATAATCTATTCCGATAGGTTTGTGGTGGGCACTTTTTCCATATAAAAAAGAATAGATCATTGGCGCTTTACACTTACCACAACCAAGATCAATAAATTGATAATGGAAAAAGTCATCACCCAATTTTTTTTCTATCAACTTCAAGGACTTTTTTACCTGATTGGTGCATGAACACATATAAAATCCACCTGATTCAAATCCTTCTGGATGCTCTTCATAATCCTCCGTATCCAGTCGAAAATGAGTATCTGTACCATGAATAATATCAAAAAGGTGATTCTGGAAAAAGTATTCAACAGGAAGTCGAATACCCCTTACCTGCCACATTCTATAATAATCTCTAATAGAAAATGCTTTCATATTGCATGTATTTATAGTTAGTTGGACAATAAATAATCTTAAACAATAAAAAAAGAGCCGGGAATGAAAAAGTTTTTTTTTGTGTAAATATTGAGGGCGCTAAGTTAGTATATATTTTAAATAATCAAATTATTAAATAGAATGCAAATGCTTTTAAGAAATCTAAACGTTGATTTTTTAATGCAATCCTCTGTAAAAGATAAAAACGCCTGAAACCCCCAAATTTTAACACTTTATATTGCTCTATAACATACTTTTATATCCATTAGTAAATTAAAAGATTAGTAACTTAGTCAAGTTTTTTTAAAAAAATAATACTTTAAATCTTTTACTTTATGAATAAACACACAAAATTAGTATCCTTAATCGGTCTTTTATTGGGGGTCAGTTCGAACATCCACGCCAGTGAAGCCGACCTGGCAATTCCAGACCTACATCTAGGCTCCTATGAGATCTTTGGAGCTAGTGTTTCATCCTGGAATTTCCTTTTTTACGGTGCGATGATTATTGCAGGTACTTTGTTTTTCAGTTTGTTTCTGTTTCATCAAATCAAGAAATTACAGGCACATGACTCCATGCTAAAAGTAGCAGCAACGATATATGCCACCTGTAAAACGTATCTCCTCCAACAAGGTAAATTCCTCATCTTGCTTTTTGGCATCATTACTGTCATTTTTTGTGTTTACTTCTTCGGCTTGGTTGGACAAACGGTCGGTGTAGTCCTGCAAGTACTTGGGTTCTCTATTGTCGGTATGCTTGGCTCATACAGTGTTGCGTGGTATGGCATCCGTGTCAATACCTATGCCAACGCCAGAACCGCTTTTGCCGCACTTCGTGGCAAACCGCTTGATGTAGTCAACATCCCTTTGAAAGCAGGTATGAGCGTAGGTCTTTTCCTTATTTCACTGGAATTGATCATGATGGTATGTATCCTTCTATTTGTTCCTCGAGAAATCGTTGGTATCTGTTTCCTTGGTTTTGCCATTGGTGAATCATTGGGAGCCAGTGCGCTACGTATTGCAGGAGGTATCTTTACCAAAATTGCTGATATCGGCTCCGATTTGATGAAAGTCGTTTTCAAAGTAAAAGAAGATGACCCAAGAAATCCAGGTGTAATCGCCGATTGTACCGGTGACAATGCAGGTGATAGTGTGGGCCCGACTGCTGACGGTTTCGAAACCTACGGTGTAACTGGTGTTGCCTTGATTACCTTCATCACTTTAGCTGTGAAAGATCCGGAGATACAAGCCAAATTGATTGTATGGATTTTTGGTATGCGTTTCTTTATGGACTTCTTGTCCGGTTGTTCTTTTTTCATCAATCAGGCCATTTCCAAAAGGCTTTATTCGAAAGTCACCGATTTTGACTTTGAAAAACCACTGATGCGTCTCATTTGGATTGCTGCTACTTTGTGTATTGCTTCTGCTTACTTTATGAGTCACTTGTTGTTGTATGATCTAGCCGATCCAACAGCTTGGTGGAAACTGGCAAGCATCATTAGTTGTGGTATTCTGGCAGCTGTTCTGATTCCTGAGTTTACAAAACTCTTTACAAGCTCTAAATCTCAACATGTACAAGAGATTGTGACAGCTTCTCGCGAAGGCGGTGCATCCTTGAATATTCTCTCTGGTTTGGCCACTGGAAATTTTAGTGCTTTCTGGACAGGTTTACTCATCGCTGGTCTGATGGCTATAGCTTATTTTGTAGCCGAAATGGGATTGGCAACCACTCTTGGTCCTCATGCTTCTATTTTTGCCTTTGGGCTTGTTGCCTTTGGACTTTTATGCATGGGTCCGGTAACTATTGCTGTTGATAGCTATGGCCCCGTTACTGATAACGCACAATCGGTTTTTGAACTATCGCAAATTGAAACGATTCCCAACATCAGCGAATCAATAGAAAAAGAATTTGGATTTACGCCGGATTTTGTAAAAGGAAAGCATTTTCTGGAAGCCAATGATGCTGCAGGTAATACCTTTAAAGCAACAGCTAAACCGGTATTGATTGGTACAGCGGTTTGTGGAGCCACCACTATGATCTTCTCCATTATTCTTTTGCTGGAAAAAGTTGGAATGATCAACTTATCACTCACCAACGCTCCTATCATTCTTGGTTTGATCTGCGGAGGTGCAGTCGTTTATTGGTTCAGTGGAGCTTCTATACTTGCTGTTACTGCCGGTTCTTACCGTGCTGTAAAATTCATCAAGGAAACCTTCAATATGGATAAAAAAGAAGCAGACATTGAAGATTCTATCGCCGTTGTGAGAATTTGTACACAGTTTGCTCAAAAAGGCATGTTGAATATATTCATTGCATTGATTTCCATCACGTTGTCCTTTGCATTTATGGATCCAAACTTCTTTGTCGCTTATTTAATTTCCATAGCTGTTTTCGGCTTGTTTCAGGCTATTTTCATGGCCAATGCCGGTGGCAGCTGGGATAATGCTAAAAAAGTGGTGGAAGTAGACCTGAAGGAGAAAAACACCCCTCTGCACGAAGCAGCCATCGTGGGTGACACCGTGGGTGATCCTTACAAAGATACCGCTTCCGTTTCGCTGAACCCCATCATCAAGTTTTCTACTCTATTCGGACTTTTAGCTACAGAAATATGTATTGAAATGAAATCGGATCCGGCTACAGATTATTCCATGTATATAGCCGTTCCTTTTATGCTTTTGGCACTATTCTTTGTATGGCGTTCATTCTCTAAAATGAGAATACCCATCGAAAAGTAAATGATCCACTCAGATACTATTTAAACAAAGAGCCAGCATTTATCGAGTCTGATAGATGCTGGCCTTTTTTTCTTCAAAACACACCCTTAATCCCGTCTTTTTTTCGTTACTTTGTATTTATTACCAACTAGTTCGCTGGTAAAACTGACGTAAAAAAGATTTATGACATTTGACGAGTTAGATTTAGAAGAAGAAGTATTGGATGGTCTTTGGGCCATGAATTTTGAAGAATGTACACCTGTTCAGGAACAAGCCATTCCCATTTTACTTGAAGGAAAAGATTTGATAGCCTGCGCTCAAACCGGTACCGGTAAAACTGCGGCCTATTTATTACCTATCCTCAACCATCTTGTACAGGAAGATCACCCAGAAGATGCCATAAATGCTGTAATCATGGTACCAACCCGTGAGTTGGCCCAACAGATAGACCAACAGGTCGCAGGATTTGCCTACTATTTACCCATTTCATCGGTTGCCGTTTATGGTGGAAGCGATGGTATTGTATGGGAACAGCAAAAAAAAGGACTTCAGGCCGGTGTTGATGTAGTTATTGCCACTCCCGGACGTTTACTTTCCTATCTGAAACTAGGTTTAATAGACCTGTCACAAGTACAATATTTCATTCTGGATGAAGCAGACAGAATGCTGGATATGGGATTCTTTGAAGACATCATGCAAGTGGTGAATGAACTACCCAAGCGTCGTCAAACGATGTTATTTTCAGCCACCATGCCTGCGAAAATCCGCGAACTGGCGAAGAGTATTCTGAATGACCCTGCTGAAATCAGACTAGCCGTGTCCAAGCCCAACGATAAAATCATGCAAACGGCCTATATTTGCTACGAAAGGCAAAAAGCATACATCGTCAAACAACTCTTTGAACTGAATGTTCCCGACAAAGTCATCATCTTTGCCGGATCCAAGATTAAAGTGAAGGAAGTGACTCGCACGCTCCGTTCTATGAAACTTTCCGTTGCAGAAATGCATTCTGACCTTGACCAGTCTCAACGTGACAGCACCATGTATGATTTCAAAAATGGAAAGGTCAATATACTTGTTGCAACAGACATCGTCTCAAGAGGTATAGATATTGAAGATATCAGTGTAATCATCAATTACGACGTACCCCACGATGCAGAGGACTATGTTCACCGTATCGGCAGAACAGCCCGTGCCAGCGCAGAAGGACTAGCCATCACTTTCGTATCTGAAGATGAACAGGATTTGTTTGAACGTATCGAGAAATTCCTGGATAAAACCATCTATAGGGTTCCTTTGCCCGAGGAAGTCGGTGAAGGTCCTGAATACAATCCGTCTAAACCCCATTCTAAAGGTGGATTCCGCAAAGGAAAAGGTCGGAGCTTTAACAATAAAAAATAATCCCAACTTCAACCACTGAATAAAAAGTCATTTTCACATTTGCTTTCGAATTGTTTTTCACTATATTTGAGAAAAAAATTCGACGGCTATGGATAATGATAAAATTATTGTATTCATGGATTTCGCCACCTCTGGAGAAGCATCCATCGTAAAAGGCGCGCTTGAATCTAATAATATTCATTGTTTTTTGAGCAATGAAAATAGCCCCTGGGTAGGAGGCATGCTCACCAATGGAGTATTTGGCGTTCGTCTGCACATCTTTGAACGAGACAAAGAAAAGGCCGAGGAATTGATGGAGTTACTCAATTCCGCGACCGAAGAAGATGATTTTCTGGATGAAGCCGAAACAGATGATGTCAACGACTAAACGAATGAAATAGGTTATTTACCTTTATACATTCTTTCTCGTTGCTCCTTAACGATAGGATCCAAAATATAACTTTCATAATCCGTCATCTTGTCAATGATTCCGCGGGGAGTCAGTTCAATGATACGGTTACATACCGTCTGTATAAATTCACGGTCATGTGATGCCATGAGCACGTTGCCTTTGAACGTAGTCAATGTATTATTAAAAGCCTGAATGGATTCCAAATCCAAATGATTGGCAGGAGAATCAAGTACCAACACATTGGCATTCTTCAACATCATACGGGATATCATGCAACGCATTTTTTCACCTCCGGATAAAACGGAAGCCTTCTTGAAAATTTCCTCACCGGCAAAAAGCATTTTACCCAGATAACCGCGGACATAACTTTCGCTGGTGTCATCAGAAAATTGTCCGAGCCAATCCACCAAACTCAAATCGGTCTCAAAAAATGAATTGTTATCAACCGGTAAATAGGCTGATGTTATGGTGATGCCCCAATTATAGGTGCCGGCATCTGCTTTTTGTTGTTCAGAAATGATTTCAAAGAAAGCAGTCATGGCTCTGGAGTCACGGGAAAGAAAACAAATTTTATCCCCTTTTTCCACATTAAAATTCACATCGTTGAAAAGTACTTCTCCATCGACACTTGCCTTGAGGCCATGCACCTCCAAAATGGTGTTTCCAGGTTCACGAACGGGCGTAAAGATAATTCCCGGATAACGGCGAGATGATGGTTGAATATCTTCAATATTGAGCTTCTCAAGCATTTTCTTACGACTGGTTGCCTGACGTGATTTGGCAACATTGGCGCTAAAACGGCGAATAAACTCTTCCAGTTCCTTTTTCTTTTCTTCAGATTTCTTGTTTTGTGTTTGCTGTTGGCGAAGTGCCAACTGGCTGGACTCATACCAGAAGGTATAGCTACCGGCATAAAGCTGCACTTTATTGAAATCAATATCTACTGTGTGTGTGCTGACAGCATCGAGAAAACGACGGTCGTGAGAAACGACCAAAACGGTATTCTCATAATTTGCCAGGTAATTTTCCAACCACATCACTGTTTCTACGTCCAAGTCATTGGTAGGCTCATCAAGCAAGAGGTTGTCTGGATTTCCGAAAAGAGCTCTTGCCAAAAGTACGCGAACCTTTTCTTTGTTGCTGATGTCAGACATCAACATGTCGTGCAGATCTTCCTTGATTCCCAGCCCGCTGAGCAGGGAGGCTACACTGCTTTCGGCATTCCAGCCGTCCATTTCGGCAAATTGCTCTTCCAGTACGGATGCACGCATACCATCGGCGTCTGTAAAATCTTCCTTGGCATAAATGATGTCTTTCTCCAGTTTGACGGCCCAAAGCTTATCGTGGCCCATCATGACAGTATCCAATACGGTAAACGAATCAAATTCAAAGTGATCTTGCTTCAAAACAGACAAACGTTCTCCAGGGCCAAACGTAATAGTTCCGCTTACTGGTTCAATATCTCCGCTTAAAGCTCTTAATAGGGTGGATTTCCCGGCACCGTTTGCACCAATAATACCATAGCAGTTCCCCTGCGTAAATTTCAGATTCACATCCTGGAACAATACGCGTTTCCCAAACTGAATCTTAAGATTGTTAACTGTAATCATTTTTACCTTTTAATTATTAGATATAAACCGACCTTTCATAAAGTAGAAAATCGGACGGTCTCTTTTCTCAAAGAGAGGCCAAAGTTAGTGATTTTTAGCGATATCGCCTCAATAGTTCTGCATTCTGTGAAAATTATTTGCAGAAAACCAACATTACAATTAATAAACAAATATATTTGCGCAAAAAAATCACCTCAAAATACCATGGAAAAAAAACTCCTACTCTTCACCTGTTTATTGCTGACAATTTTCACAGCATATTCCAAAAATCTGGCAAAGGATTCCACACAAACGGATAACACTCCTACCATTTTCAACACTTCACTTTCTAAAATTCCACTTATACAAGGTAATTGGTTTACGGCAGACAACAATTTGCTGGTTGCTGGCTTTTACGAAAAAAAGGTTTTTTGGGATGGGAAATTTTACGAGTATGGGCCTATTTCCTGCAAAAAGGGCAAAGCAACCATTGAACTGACTTCCGCAGACTCAAAAGTCCTAAAGCTTTCTGTAAAAAGCAAAAAGGAAACCTTAAGCATTTCAGACGGGACTTTAGAATATGAGATTCTAAACCAATCCCCTGACTATACGTTCATGGACGATACCGATTTTAAAAGTGACTATACCGCCGACAGCATTACAATCAGCGGTTATTGCGAAGGTGCCACACCTATTTTTTTCAAGAATGCAGCCATCCTGATTAACGACCCGATTATAGCTATTCAGAAAATCTATCCAGTTACCGTCTCTCTGGATGGTCTCTTTCGTATCCGTGTCCCTTTAAGTTTCCCTGGCCTGATCACCTTTTCAAACCGACTGCCTGTCCCCTCACAAAGTTTACAGACCTTTATGGCTGAACCTGGAGACAACATTATCCTGACCTACAGAAACAACGATGAAAATAGCGCAGTCTTTGCCGGAGACAACGCTCGTTTCAACAATGAGCTCTATAAGTTGATGCTGAATGCACAAACCGATTTCCGTATGCGTTTAGAGGCAAGCCGCTACCTGAAAAATCTGGAAGGCTTTAATACTCAACACAACCAGGAATTTAATGATTTATACAAAAACCTGGCAGATTATCAAGTGAAACATCCGAGCAAAAAGCTGGATACTTTTCTGAAACTGTATTTGCCCTTTGTGGAAAAATCAGATTTGATAAACTGGGTATTAAATCATCCGGAATCCATGTCGGAAATGGAATTTCTGCCATCGCCTACTGACAGTATGTTCTACCAAAATCCAATGGCTATTTATACTCCTTCCTACAGCGAATTCATTGACAGGTCCTATGATTTATTAAGCGAAGACATCAAACAAAATCAGGGAAAATTCTACTTATACCTTCGTGAGTCGGGTGTTGCCGAATGTCCAGAGTTGACTATAATGGGTCGGCTGGATTCTATGAAAACAGCCATCAAGTCTAGTGAAGACAATGAAAAATATCAGGCTTATAAAACGGAAACGGATCCAATGATAGCGGCGTTTATGAAAAAATACGCTAAAGAAAATCAGCTTTTTTTCATGTATCTATATGAAAATGCAGAAACGAAATATGGCAATCCTGAAGGCTTCTCGAAAGAATTTGCCTTGATCCGGTCACAGGGTAAGCATTTATCAAATATGAATGCTGAACAAAGAAAAAACATTCTGTTGATGCTAGAAAACATGGTCAAGAACGATCTGTTACAAAAATACGTCAAGGCTTTGAAAGACAAGTAACATCCGTAAACATAAAAAATCCCCGCCGTCCAAAAACAGCGGGGATTTTTTGTTTATAAAGAGGTAGACTGATTAAGAAGCAATCTACGCTGCTTCTCTATTCTTCGTTGCGGGTTGGACGTGCGGGACGATCACCACGATCACGGTTCGGACGTTCGGTACGTTCGCGAGCTGGACGTTCAACATAACCTTCTGGTTTTTCCATCAAAACTTTACGGGAAAGTTTGTATTTTCCTGTTTTAGGATCAACTTCAACCAGTTTAACTTCGATTTCGTCGCCTTCTTTGAAACCTGCTTCTTCAACAGTTTCCAAACGTTTCCAGTCAAATTCAGAGATGTGCAATAAACCGTCTTTGCCAGGCATAAATTCAACGAATGCACCGTAAGGCATAATCGAGCGAATCTTACCTTTGTAGACTTCACCTGGTTCAGCAATCGCAACAATACCACGAATCTTCAACATGGCAGCATCAATAACTGCTTTGTTGTTGGCTGATACTTCTACGCGACCTTTTCCTTCGAGTTCTTCGATGGTAACAGTAGCACCAGTTTCTTCCTGAATTCCTTGAATAATTTTTCCACCCGGTCCGATAACTGCACCAATGAATTCTTTAGGAATCCAAAGTGTTTCAATACGTGGAGCATTGGGTTTCAAATCAGCACGAGGTTCAGCAAGCGTTTCGGTTATTTTGCCCAAAATGTGCAAACGACCATCGCGAGCCTGTAACAATGCTTTTTCCAAAATTTCAAAACTCAAGCCATCTACCTTTATGTCCATCTGAGTAGCAGTAATACCATCTTTGGTACCAGTTACCTTGAAGTCCATATCGCCTAGATGATCTTCATCACCTAAAATATCGGATAATACTGCGAATTTGCCACCATCTTTGTCGGCGATCAAACCCATTGCTATACCTGAAACTGGTTTTTTAATCTGAACACCGGCATCCATCAGAGCCAAAGTTCCGGCGCAAACCGTAGCCATGGAAGAAGAACCGTTTGATTCAAGAATATCGGAAACAATACGTACTACATAAGGATAATCCTTAGGAAGCATGCCTTTCAACGCACGATGCGCCAAGTTTCCATGTCCAATTTCACGACGACCGATACCGCGGCTTGCACGGGCTTCACCGGTACAGAAAGGAGCGAAGTTATAATGAAGTAAGAATCTTGATTTGCTTTGATCCTGTACATCGTCAATCATTTTTTCATCCATTTTGGTACCCAGTGTGACGGTGGTCAGTGACTGTGTTTCACCACGGGTGAAAATGGCAGATCCGTGACAACCTGGCAAGTAATCTACTTCTGACCAGATAGGGCGAATTTCTGTAGTCTTACGACCATCCAAACGTTTTCCTTCATCAAGAATGGAGCGACGCATGGCTTCTTTTTCAACATCGTGGTAATAGCGTGATGCTAAACCGGATTTTTCTGCAGCTGCTTCAGGTTCGAGAGCAGCAATATATTCCTTAATAATACTTTTGAATCCTTCTGAACGGGCATGTTTGTCTGGATTGCAAGATGTTGCTTCAACATATGCTTTATCGTAGGTCTTAGCCCAAACATCTTTTCTCAGGTCCTCGTCATTGACTTCGTGGCAATACGTACGTTTTTCAGTCTTGCCTACCAATTCTGTCAATTCCATTTGAGCCTTGCATTGAATCTTAATGGCATCGTGAGCGACTTTCAAAGCTTCAAGAACGTCAGCTTCCTGCAATTCTTTCATTTCGCCTTCTACCATCATGATGTTATCATAGGTAGCGCCGACCATTAGGTCCATATCGGCTTTTTCCAGTTCCTGAAAAGTAGGGTTTACTTTGTATTTTCCGTCGATACGAGCAACACGAACTTCAGAAATAGGTCCGTTGAAAGGTATATCTGAAACGGCTAAAGCAGCAGAAGCAGCCAAGCCAGCCAATGCATCCGGCATATCCTTGCCATCAGCAGAGAATAAAATCACATTGACAATAACATTAGCGTGATAATTATCCGGGAAAAGTGGGCGTAAAACACGGTCCACCATACGGCATACTAAAATTTCTGAATCACCTGCGCGACCTTCACGTTTGGTGAAGCCACCTGGGTAACGGCCAACTGCGGCAAATTTTTCTTTGTACTCTACCTGTAAAGGCATAAAATCTGTACCGGGAGTGGCATCGATATCAGCACAAACAGTAGCGAGCAACATCGTGTCACCCATACGAACCATCACGGATCCGTCTGCTTGTTTAGCTAATTTCCCAGTTTCTATGGTAATGGTTCTTCCATCACCAAGTTCAATTGTTTTGACAATCGGTTTAATCATAAAAAGCGTCTTTTTTAAATTGTCTTTTTTTTCTTCTGTAAAATCGCGCAAAGTTAGCAAAATAAAAGCAAAAACATTCACCTTTATTCAAGAATATGTTTATGAAGATGTGTTCAACACACTTCCTTTAAGTACATAGAAACCATTACAGTGTAAAACTTTTATCTTCATTTCGGATATATTTTTTGGCAAAATCGACAATAATCAGTAGGTTTGCCACCAAAATCATACTATCGATGAAGACTCGCACTATCCTTGCAGGCTTTTGCCTTCTATTTCTTTTCTCTGCTTGCTCCAAAAGCCCGAAACTAAAAATCGACGGCGAAATCAGCAATGCTGAAGGTAAAATGTTGTATTTTGAAATTTCCAGAATCGATAAGGTCGATATCCTGGATTCTGTTAAATTGGACAAAAACGGTGACTTCCGCTTTAAAGCGACCTTACCAGGTAGTCCTGAGTTTTACAGACTTCGAATTGATGGCCAATTGATCCACTTGGGAGCAGATTCTTCAGCAACGATTGTCATCAAAGCCGATGGCAAACATTTTGGGAAAGACTATACAGTTGAAGGCTCTAAAGCTTGCGAACAGATCAAAGCCTTAACCATTTCTCAAGCTAAGACACAGACAAACTTTGACTCCCTGAGTGCTCTTTATTCCAGAAAACAATTGGCCGACTCAGCCTTTCAGAATCAATCGGATTTAAGCCTGAATCAGCATCGTGAAATTGCGAAAAAAATAATATATGAAAACCCTGGATCACCGGCATCCTATTTTGCGCTGTTTCAGAATATACATGACTACCCTATCTTTGATCCATACGTAAAAGAGGACAACCGTTTATTTTCGGCAGTTGCCACTTCTTGGCAGACGTATTACCCGAATTCAGACCGTGGTAAAAATCTGGTAACCTTGACGCTACAAGGCATCAAACTAATCAGAAAAGACCGCGATCAAAATAAAATTGTTGTCAATGAAAAAGATAAAATTGCCTATTTTGAAATAAAATTGCCCAACATTTATGACAAAGAAACGTCGTTATCCTCTTTAAAGGGTAAAGTCATATTGTTGGACTTTACGGCTTACCAAACCAAATTCTCGCCGGCACGAAATCTGAAGTTCAGAACCCTATATAGTCAGTATGCTTCACAAGGATTTGAAATCTATCAAGTCTCTTTGGATACGGATGAAAACTTCTGGAAAACTGGAGCTGCAAATTTACCTTGGATTTGCGTACATGACAAAAGTAGCCTACAATCAAAATACCTTTCAATTTACAATGTGGAAGGTATTCCTACCTACTTTTTACTGGATAGGAGCGGCAATTTGGTGGCCCGTGACAAAATGATTTCAGATCTTAACAAGGAGATAATGAAGCTTTTATAATACATGTTATAAAACAGAAGCTTATAACTTGACATTTAAGTTTTTGTTTTGTATATTTGCACATAATCAAACAGTAAGAGTTCCGGTTTTTGGCCGGAATTCTTTTTGTTTATATATCTAAATCCTAAATTAATTCTGAAAAAGGAGGAACCTGATATGGCAGTTAGTTACATGACCGAAGACGGTTACAAAAAATTAGAGAAAGAGTTGGAGCATCTCGAATCAGTAGAACGTCCAAAAATTTCACAACAAATCGCTGAAGCGCGCGACAAAGGAGATCTTTCTGAAAACGCAGAATACGATGCAGCCAAAGAAGCTCAAGGTATGATGGAAATGAAAATTTCTCAACTGAAGGAGCTTTTCAGAAATGCCCGTATTCTGGATGAAAGCAAAATAAATACAGATACTGTTCAGATTCTGACAGCAGTAACTTTGTTGAATATCAAAACCAAACAAGAGTTGGTCTATTCAATCGTTTCTGAATCGGAGGCCGATTTGAAAGAAAAGAAGATTTCTGTGAGCACCCCAATCGCAAAGGGCTTACTAGGAAAGAAAATCGGAGATGTCGTAGACATACCTGTGCCTGCAGGCATTTTGACTTTCGAAATCAAAAATATTCAACTCGCAAAATAATAAAATCATGGCAAGTATTTTCAGCAGAATTGTTGCAGGAGAGATTCCTTGTTACAAAATTGCAGAAGACGAGCAATTTTTCGCCTTTTTGGACATCAATCCATTAACGTTGGGGCATACTTTGGTTATTCCAAAAAAAGAGATAGATTATCTCTACGATCTTGAAGATCAGCAGCTAGCCGACATGAATGTCTTTGCAAAAAAAATAGCGATTGCCATTAAAAAAGCGATACCATGCAAACGCATAGGATCTGCAGTGATCGGACTTGAAGTTCCTCATGCACACATCCACTTGATTCCAATAATGAAGGAATCAGACATGCTATTTTCCAATCCAAAACTAAGTCCTGCTCCTGAAGAAATGGAGCATGTCGCAGAGAGCATCCGAAAGCAGCTGACCTAGAAGCAGCTGACCTTAAAATACGATATAAAAAAATCCGCAACGTAAACGCTGCGGATTTTTTTATATCGTATTTTGCTTTTTTAAATATCTAATACTATTCTGAAACCGGTAGATCCGGAAGGTAATTCAGGCAAACTAGCTGAACGGGCGGATACACGAAGCATTTTGGGATTGGTTTCAGCCCAGCCTCCACCACGGATCACTTTCTTGGTGATTCCTGCGTTATCGGCATCATCATCTGTCATACCCTTAGGATTATCAAGATATTTGGGTAAGTAGGTATCGTACCAATCATTCACCCACTCTCCGACATTACCACACATATCAAACACTCCAATCTCGTTGGCACTCTTGGTACCACCAATTTTAACAGGGCTACTTTCTCCTCCGGACAACTTGAACCATGCAACAGCATCGGGATCATTGCTACCACTATAGATGTAATTTGGTTGAGCGCTCATGGAGCCGCCACGGGCAGCATATTCCCATTCTGCTTCTGTAGGGAGTCTTCCTCCTGCCCATTTGCAAAATTCACTCGCGCCAGCCCAGGTCACATTTACGACAGGGAGATTTTCGAATTCTTTTGCTACCATCCATTTCGTACTATCCGTATTGTATTTAAGGCCTCGTTCGTTTGCCTTGACTACAGCCTGACTTCCGTCTTCTGTTGTGCAAAAGCCACCAGCTGATGTACCACGGCTATTCAGGAAAATGACATACTGCGCATTGGTTACCTCGTATTTTCCAATCTGAAAACTACTAAGCTGAATTTGACGTACCGGCTTTTCGTTGGAAAGTGCTGCTTCCAATTGTTCGTCAGTAGCTCCCATACTAAAAGTACCCCCTGTTACTGAAACGACCTCAATGGTAAAAGCGACAGGCTTAAAAGTGTAGGTCGATCCGTAATAGGTTGAATCGGCTGTGCGGACAAAGGCCCGAAAACGGTAAGAAGAATCAGCAGACAATCCGCTTACGACAGATTTGAATTTTGGAAGGGTACTTAAATCAGCGGTTAAGTTAACCCTTGAATTGGTCAGTTTTGGATACACTACTGTTGTAGAATAGACAACACCTGCTTCCAGAATATCAACACCTGTATAAGTAACTGTACCATGAAAGGTCCCGTGGGTTGAGCCCACATTTGTTACATTATTCGTTTTAACGGTGACCGAAACATCCTCCTGACAGGAACAAAACGTCAGGCTAAATAAAGCCACTGCAGGGAAAAGAAATTTTTTGGTAAAAAGCCTCATTTTCTATGAATTATTTTCAATATATACGAATCTTGTCATAATCTGCAAATGTAGAAAAAAACCGCTTGCTTCAGTAATTTTGAGCGTAATTATACGGTTTTTTCACATTATTATTACACCCAACCCTGTTAAGGGCTTAAATGCAAGGGGGAAAATCGAATGATTTCATTAAAGAGGATCCACATCAAAACTAACCAGAACCGATCTAAAAACGGATTCTTGTTTGAAAGAGGCTTGTGCTTCATAAAGAATATCCTTAACTTTAGAAGGCGATGCCTCGATTTCTACTTTCAGCAGGAGGTTTTGGAGGTAATAATTATTGACGCGGGATACAGGTGGCTGGTCTGGTCCTAAAATGCGCTTGCCAAAAACCGGACGGATTAAGCTGGCGTATGCCTGTGCGGCTGAACGAACCACTGATAAATCCTTATGTTTAAACCGAATCTGGATAATTCGAGTGAAAGGTGGATAGGAGAATTGTTGTCTCATAAGCATTTCACGGTGAAAAAACGACTTGAAGTCATTGGTAATCACGTCTTTGATGACCACTTGCTCCGGGTCTGAAGTCTGGATAACGACCTTACCACGTTTGCCTTTTCGTCCGGCACGGCCACTAACCTGAGCCATCAACTGAAAAGAACGCTCATAGGCTCTGAAATCGGGGAAATTAAGCATCTGATCGGCATTCAAGACGCCAACGACCCTGACATGATCAAAGTCTAGCCCTTTTGTTACCATCTGAGTGCCTATCAATATATCCGTTTTACCCGATTCAAATTGGTGAATGATCTGCTCATACGAATGCCGGCTTCTGGTAGTATCGGTATCCATTCTGGCAATACGAGCTTTGGGAAATTGTGCGCGTACTTCTTCTTCTATCTGCTCTGTTCCAAATCCATGTGTAGTAAGGTCCGGTGTTCCACATGCGGGACAGGTTTGTGGCAATTCCCTTTCAAATCCGCAATAGTGACAGGTGAGTTTCCTATGGTATTTGTGAATGGTGAGCGAGACATCGCAATTATCACATTTAGGAGTCCAGCCACATGCCTTGCATTCGAGTATTGGTGCATAACCCCTGCGATTCTGAAACAAAATAACCTGCTCACCGGCTTCAAGTGCCTCTCCAATTTTTTCAGACAGAATTGGCGAGAATAAGGTTTTCATTATTTTCTTGCGCTTCAGCTCTTTAATATTGACTGCCAGTATCTCAGGCATTTCCATTTCCTGATGTCTGGCAAATAATTCAACCAGCCCAAACTTACCATTCTGACAGTTGGCGTAGGTTTCCAAGCTGGGTGTGGCAGTACCGAGTAATGTTTTAGCTCCGTGCATGGAAGCAAGAATCATTGCAGCATTTCTGGCATGGTATCTGGGGGCAGGATCCTGCTGCTTAAAACTACCCTCATGTTCCTCATCTATGATGATAAGTCCCAGCGTATGAAACGGTAGGAAGATGGATGACCTCACGCCCAAAACCACTTGATATTCATGCGTTTGTACCAATTTGTTCCATATTTCTACACGCTCTGCATCCGGAAATTTGGAGTGATATACACCCAATTTGTTTCCAAAAACACGCTGAAGTCTGTCCGACAACTGTGTAGTCAATGCAATTTCCGGAACCAGATAGAGTGCCTGTTTCCCAGAACGAATACATTCCTCAATAAGGTGAATATAGATTTCGGTTTTTCCAGACGAGGTCAATCCATGCAAAAGACAGACAGGAAGTTCCTTAAAAGATTCCTTGATGTCTTGGAGTGCCTTTTCCTGTTTTTTGCTTAAAGAGGAAATGACAGTCTGCTCCTCTTTGCACTCGGCCAATCGGGTAATGTCCTTTTCGTATATTTCCAGTACGTTTTTGTTACAAAGTGCCTGTAAAATAGCTGGAGATGATCCCGATCTGATCAAAAGATCCTTTCTGCCTACTTCCAGAGGTTTTGGCTCTCTGAAAAAAGCGGAGATATCCAGCCAAGCCATTAAAACTTCCACTTGTTTCTTTGCCCTGGAAGCTTCATCCATCACTTTTTTAAGTTTATCACGGTCTTCCAGAAAAGACTCCGTGAGTCTGACATATTTTTGAGTCTTTGACTTATAGGAAGAACGAATACCTTCCGAAATCAAAAGTATTCCTTTTGCCATCAGAGCCTGGACAACAGGTAGTATATTCGTAATTCCGCTGTTTTTACTTAGCTCCAGCAAAGAGATAGACTTGCCTGGGATAAGTATATCCATCACTTTAACTTCGCGCTCTTTCAGCGATGTTTCTATTTCATAGTCATCGGATAGAGTCACCAAGCTTTCACTTTCCAGCTTAAGTCCGGAAGGCAGTGCAGCCTTCATGACCTCGCCCATGGCACACATATAATAGGATGATATCCACTTCCAAAATTCCAGTTGCGGACCCAGTAGGATGGGCTGTTCGTCAATCAGTTCGTAAACAGCCTTGATGGCATATCCCACAGGCATTTGTTTGTGGATTTCCAGTACAATTCCTGTATAAAGTTTTCTTGTGCCCAATGGTACAATGACCCTGGATCCAACCTGAATCCTGGTAAGTATCTCCTCAGGCACCGAATAGGTATATGTTTGAGTAATGGGCAGAGGAAGCAGTACGTCTACAAAGGAAGTAGCGGTGTTCATTCGAGTTCCAAATTGGCCCAGATGGGATAATGATCGGACAATTGCACTTTATCGACTTTCACCATGGTGGATTTTATGCTTGGAGTATGCATTATGAAATCGATGCGAAAAAGAAATAAGTTTTCATGAAACGTATTCCCCCAACCTCTACCGTTTTCTACCCAACTGTCAATCATACCTTTACGGACCGTTCTATAGGTATAGGAACCGGGAACATCATTGAAATCGCCACAAACGATGACTTTATAAGGTGACTCCAAGACCATTTTCGATACGGAATCTGCCTGATTGGCTCTGATAAAAGAGGCATTTCCTACTTTGTTTCCAAGCGCTTCGGCCACATTTTTCAATTTATCGGACTCTCTGTTTGTCAACAGGTCCTTGTATTTATTCTTTTCGTCTTTGTTCAGCTTGTTTGATTCCAGATGATTGTTGATAACCCTAACAGTATCACGACCAATCTTCAAATCATAACAATAGGATGAATTAGACTGGCTATCGTAATTAATTCTATGAAAACGGATAACAGGGTATTTTGAAAGAAGTATCACGGAGTATCTATTTTCTTTTTCTCCTGAACAAATATAGGGATAGGCTTTTAAGGCATCCATCACCTTTTGATCTCTGGTTGTCATTTCAATGAAATAGAGTCCTGCCTCCTGCAAACAAACGATATCAGCATCTTTTTCTCTGATGTAGTCAAAAATTGGATTGAGTGCAGCCGGATCTTGCTTTTCATCATAACCTAAATACATAATATTGTAGGACAACACTTTAATAGTATTTTCAGTTTGCTTTTCAGTTTTAAAGTTAATGGGAAACCAGGCTTGGTGAGAACTATATGTGATGACAAAACCCACTATTGAAATAAGGATCCAACCCTTCAGTCGAATGAGCCAATAAAAAATAAAAAAGATATTAATGATGGCCATAAAAGGAAAACCATATCCCAAAAAAGCGGCAATAAAAGAATATTCAGGTTTAATCTTGTAAGCAAAACCACAGATAATTAAAAGAATCACAACCCCAACATTGATAGTCAGGGTGAATGAATGGAGAAATTTTAAAAAGCGGTTCATATAAATTCAATTAATCGTTCTGGCTAAAGCTGTATTAGCCAATTATTTTTTACTAAAATCAAAAAGTTTCTTTTTTTCGCTTTCAGAGAGGCTTTCATAACCCGATTGCTTGATCTTATCCAGGATGGCATCCATCATGTCACCTTCTCGTTTTTTCCGTTCCAGATATTCTTGGTCTACATCGGTGGATCTATTGGTTCGTTCCTGCCTGGGGCGTTGATAAGTGACTTTCATCTTTTTTCGTGGAGAAAAAAGATTGGCAAACCAATCGAGCAAAGGATTGATCCAACGAGTCAGGTCAACTCCTCTACGCAAGGATAAACCGAAAGCGAGTCCTGCCAAGGCACCTCCCAAATGGGCCAGACTACCTCCTGCATTTTCACCCTTCAGGTTGTAGATATCCATTGCCACCATAATGATGGCCAGGTATTTAAGTTTTAAAGATCCCAAAAGAAAAAGCTGAATGGTTTCATTCGGCCTGTAACAGGCTACAGCAATACCTAAAGCTAGAACAGAAGCCGAAGCTCCAATCAGGTTAAATGAACCATGAACACCAACTTGCGAGGGAAGTAAGTTAAAGAAAAGTGCGAAAAATAAGGCTCCAAATAAACCTCCCAATATATACAAACCACCCAATTGCCTGGCAGAAAACCAACGCAAGAAATAGTTGCCGAAAAAATAAAGCCAAAGCATATTAAAAAGGATATGCATAAGCTCCTGATGGACAAACATATAGGTAAACACAGTCCAGGGCCGCATGAGTATGGATGGCCAGTCTGAAGGCATTTGGAAAAGGTTCATGAACCACTCACCCTGTACATGAAACATACCAAATAAGAACAATGTCAGGCGAAGCATCACAAAGACGGCCACATTGATAAAGACAAATCGGGTCACCATGGTGCCTTGTTTGTACTTTTGATTCAGACTATCCCAAAAAGAAGCCATTTCCTATACCTTTCTTTTTCCAGTAAATTATTAAGAAAAATCCAAAGAGCATTCCCCCCAGATGGGCAAAATGGGCAACATTATCTCCTGTGAAACCCGATACACCAGAAAAAAGCTCAATCAGTCCATATCCAGCAACTAAATATTTAGCCTTAATGGGTACAGGAATAAACATCAGATAGAGCGGTGCATTCGGAAAAAGCATACCAAATCCGAGAAGGATTCCAAAAACAGAGCCAGAAGCCCCGATTGTCAACATACTATTCAACACCAATTCTTTTGCATTGAGCAATGCTTGTGCAGAATAAACAACACCCTGCTGAACATCCAAATGATTCATAATCAATACAGAATTATCCCCCGTGTAATTGTTGATAACCCCCAGAAACGGAATTAAGCCAATATACCAGGTTAGCTCCTGAATAAGGCCGGCACCAATTCCTGTCACAAAATAAAAGATCAAAAACCTTTTAGGTCCCCAAACTTGTTCCAAAACACGTCCAAACATATAAACACCAAACATGTTAAATAAGACATGACTGAAATTGGATGGGTCATGCATGAACATATAGGTGATAAGCTGACTGGGCATAAACAGATCCGAACCAATATAATGCAGGCCAAGAAAAGGCACAATGTTTAATCCTACTTTGGGCAGTACTATCGTAGCAAACCACATGAGGACATTTATGATGATAAGGTTTTTGGTCACTACTGGTACAGAAGACATAAAACCGGAGGATGAACGAAAATTACTCATATCTATTGAAGGGTAATGGTTTAAAAATAAGCCATAAAATGAAAAATCGATTAGCAAAAGTACAAAAAAGCCTGTTGATTGACTATATGCAGACTGTTTTTAATAAAAAATCTGCTTTATAGTGTTTTTTTTTTCATTTTTCCTTGCATTACTGAAATTAAAACATACTTTTGCCCTAACGAATATCGCTTAAACCCCTTTTGTTTAACTTAATATACCACTTTTTACTATGAACAAAGCACAACTTATCAGCGCTATGGCCGAAAAATCCGGCTTAAGCAAAGTAGATTCAAAAAAGGCCCTTGATTCATTTTTGGGCACTGTTACAGAAACATTAAAAGCAGGTGACAAAATCGCTTTAGTTGGATTCGGTACATTTTCTGTAGTTCAAAAAGCAGCTCGCACAGGTATCAACCCTGCTACCAAAATGCCAATCAGCATCGCCGCTAAAAAAGTCGCTAAATTTAAAGCTGGTGCCGAATTAGCCGGACAAATTTAAATTTCAACTGAACTTATTTGGAGGGTGCCTAGTCGACATCCTCTTTTTTTTGCTTTTTTTTTTAAAATTGGGAGCGCACTACGGCGTTACAGCCCCGTTTTTCTGTCCTCACGTACGAAAAGTACGCTGCGGGAGAAAAATGGGGCTGTGCCTTGTATTGCATCTCCCAATTTCAAAAAAACTCGGGCTATTGAATAATTAAAAATAAAAGAATTAAGGGAATATTCTATAATTAAAGATTAAACATAGAAAGAAAAAGGGGGATGCGATTCTGGATAAATGGAATTTGCAGCAATCGTGTTTTTGCGCTAACTTTGCGAACTCCTTATAAATATGAGCAAAATGACCAGCGACCAACTTCTTGAGAAAAACCTGATTCAGGCTATAGAAGCCCTTTACGGGCAAATCATTGACCCTTCACAAATTCAACTGCAACCAACCAGAAAAGAATTTGTAGGAGATATAACCATCGTCGTTTTTCCTTTTTTACGGATATCCAAAAAGAAACCGGAAGACACCGCTCAGGATCTGGGTAAATGGCTGGTAGATAACACGCCGGAACTCAGTTCTTTTAATGTCATCAAAGGTTTTTTAAACTTAGTTGTGGCTCAAAGCTTTTGGCTGGCAACTTTCACCGAGGCTTACGACAACCAGCACTTTGGAGTAAAAACAGCAGAAGAGAATGCGCCATTGGTAATGGTTGAATATTCCTCCCCCAACACCAATAAACCATTACACCTGGGTCATGTACGCAACAATCTGCTGGGTTTTAGCTTGTGCAAGATTCTGGAAGCCAATGGGAACAAGGTCGTTAAGACCAACATCGTTAACGATAGAGGTATACATATCTGCAAATCCATGATTGCATGGAAAAAATGGGGAAATGGCGAAACGCCGGAATCCTCGGGTAAAAAGGGAGATCATCTGGTAGGTGATTATTATGTAGCTTTCGACAAGCATTACAAACAAGAGCTGGCCGAGCTACAGGAAAAAGGTATGAGCAAAGAAGAAGCCGAAGCAGCATCTCCACTGATGGCCGAAACACGTGAAATGCTTTTGGGCTGGGAGGCTGGCGACAAAGAAGTAAAACAGCTTTGGGAAACCATGAACACATGGGTATATAAGGGTTTCGACGAAACTTATAAGAAATTGGGCGTAAGCTTCGATAAAATATATTATGAATCAAATACGTACTTATTAGGTAAGGATAAGGTGATGGAAGGCCTTGAAAAAGGGCTTTTCTACCGCCAGGAAGACGGTTCTGTCTGGGCCGATCTCACACCGGAAGGACTGGACCAAAAAATACTACTCAGAGGAGACGGTACCTCTGTTTATATGACCCAGGATATCGGCACCGCCAACCTTCGTTTCAACGAATACCCCATTGACAAAATGGTTTATGTGGTTGGCAACGAACAAAATTATCATTTCCAGGTATTATCCATCCTTCTTGACAGACTGGGATTTTCATGGGGTAAAGATTTGGTGCATTTTTCCTATGGCATGGTAGAGCTGCCTGAAGGAAAAATGAAATCCAGAGAAGGTACGGTGGTTGATGCAGATGATCTGGTCGACGAAATGGTCAATACCGCAAGGGAAACTTCGCGTGAATTGGGCAAACTGGATGGCCTATCAGATGAACAGGCAGAATCCATAGCAAACATGGTTGGTTTGGGTGCTCTTAAATATTTCATTTTGAAAGTGGATCCCAAAAAGAATATGACTTTCAACCCCAAGGAATCCATCGATTTCAATGGCAATACAGGTCCATTTATACAATACACGCATGCCCGCATCAAGTCTATTCTCCGTAAAGCAGAAGAATCCGGCTTTGCTCGCTCTGTTAAATTTGATGACAGCCTCAAACTTTCAGACAAAGAATTGTATCTGATTCAGTTGATCAGCAATTTCCCGAATACTGTCAATGATGCAGCAGAAGGTTTCAGTCCCGCCCTGATTGCCAATTATATATACGATATTGCCAAAGAGTACAATCAGTTTTACCACGATTTTTCCATCCTTAAGGAAAACGATGAAACGCTTCGAACCTTTAGAATCATGTTATCTGAAACAACCGGAAAAGTCATCAAGACTGGTATGAACCTTCTTGGTATCGATGTTCCTGACCGTATGTAAAGAAAATTAAACATTATTTATAAGGCTGCTCCAATTGGGCAGCCTTCTTTTTTTATGTATATTTGGCACACACACTAAAGAAGAACCTACATGAAAATAACATTCCATGGTGCCACACAAACCGTTACCGGTTCTAAGCACCTGATTACCATGAGCAATGGGAAAACAATTCTACTTGACTGCGGCATGTATCAAGGTATGGGCAAAGAAACCCAAAAATTAAATACCTATTTTGGATTCAGAGCGGCTGACATAGATTATTTGGTCCTGTCTCATGCACACATTGATCATTCGGGCCTGATACCCAGACTGGTAAAGGAAGGCTTTCACGGTCGCATTTTTGCAACTCAGGCTACACTTGATCTAACAGAAGTTTTGCTGAAGGACTCTGCTTTTATTCAGGCAAATGATACCAAATTCTTAAATAAGAAGAGATTGGCCAAAGGTTTGCAATTTTTTGAAGCACTTTATACCATTGAAGATGTACAAGCGTCGGTGAGATTGTTTGAGGCAGTGCCTTTCAATACATCCTTTACCATCGATGACATCATTAAAGTGGAATTTTTTGTGAATGGTCATATTTTGGGAGCCAGCACCATTATTCTTACCCTAAGAGAAAATCAAAAAGTAACCAGAATTGGATTTAGCGGCGATGTAGGTCGTTATGGTGATCCCATACTAATGTCTCCGGATGTACTTCCACAGGTAGATTACATGATTGTTGAATCCACTTATGGAAACCGCCTGCACGATAAAGTAGATGAAACCCCGGATCTACTGCATGATATTATTGTAGACACTTGCATTGGCAAAGGCGGAAAACTGATCATTCCTGCTTTCAGCGTAGGTCGTACACAAGAACTTCTTTATGCATTGAATGAAATGGAACTAGACTACAGGCTTCCTGACGTTAAATATTATGTGGATAGCCCGCTTTCCATGTCTGTCACAAAAATAGTCAAACGTCACCCGGAATGCTTCAACCGTTCACTCCAAAAAGTTCTGAAATTTGACAAGGACCCTTTCGATTTCAAAGGACTGCATTACATTGAGGACAAGCGAGAATCTCAAGCTTTAAACAGCTCAAATGAACCTTGCGTCATCATTTCCGCTTCGGGTATGGCTGAAGCGGGTCGTGTAAAACATCATATTGCCAACAATATTACCGATCCAAGCACTACCATTTTAATGGTTGGATATTGTGAAAAGAATTCGTTGGGTGCTCGTCTGAAATCGCACCCGTCTGAGGTTAATATTTTCGGAGACACCTTCCCTGTAAGGGCTGATATCCGATCTATAGAATCTATGTCTGCTCATGCTGACTACAGGGATTTGTGTCAATATCTCTCCAGTCAGGAGCCAGATGAAGTAAAAACGCTCTTTATCGTTCACGGCGAAGAGGAATCGCAACTGGCATTCAAAGAAATACTTCACAAAAAAGGGTTTATGAATATCGAGATCCCTCAAAAGAATCAAACTTTTGTGCTGGATTGATTGAGAAAACCTTTAAAAATTATAGAATCCCAACAATAGTACAAGCAGGATGTAAAAAGATCATAATTCTTTTACATCCTGCTTAAACCTTTTGCAAGAAAGGCATTCTAAAAAACTCAGAATGCTTTTTAAAATTTAAAACAACTTCCTACATGAATTTACGGTTTTTAATAACATTGGTTCTTTCACTTTACATCGGATGCCAGGCCCTACAAGCAAAAAATTCGAATACAAGTCAAATTAGTGGCATTCTTCTGGACGAAGAAACTCAAACTGCTGTGGATTTTGTCAACGTTACACTATTTAAAAAAGGATCTGCCAAACCTTATAAGGTAAAAGTTTCAGACACAAATGGAAATTTTTCTTTTTTGGACGTCGTACCTGGCACATACCGTCTGGAAACAAATTTGCTGGGTTATCTGACATATAAAAAAGAGATCGCTGTCACAGCTGGAAGCGAATTTAATCTTGGAAAAATAACTCTGAAAACGGATTCAAAATTACTGAACACGGTGGAAGTCACCGGTATTCGTTCAAATATGAAACTGGAAATTGACAAAAAAACCTATTCTGTAGACCAAAGTATAGCCGCAGCGGGTGCAAGTGCCAGCGACATTTTAAAAGATATTCCTTCCGTTGAAGTTGATGCTGAAGGAAGTATATCCTTGCGAAACAGCGCAAGCGTGACAGTCTGGATCAATGGAAAACCCTCAGGGCTAACAGCTGACAACAGGGGACAAGTATTGGAACAAATGCCTGCAGAAAATATTGACCGAATAGAAGTGGTTACGAATCCTTCAGCAAAATATAGCCCGGAAGGATCTGCCGGTATTATTAATATCATTTTGAAAAAAGTACGTAAATCGGGCTATTATGGCAGCGTTAATGCCGGAGTAAATCATCCATGGGGAAAAAATTTCGGTGCCAACGTCAATTATAGCAGTTCCAAATTGGATGCCTATGCCAATATCGGTTTACGCGACGACGAACATACTGGAAATGGAAATACCAAACGTAGAACGTACGATTTGGAGGCAACACCCATTGACACCACCTACCTGAACTCTCAAACAAGAATGACTCATGGAGGGGATGGACTCTTTATGAGGGCTGGTTTGGATTATCACATCAACGATAAGCATACGTTAAGTCTTTCAGGATTTGCAATGGATGGAGGTCGAAGCTCAAGTAGTCGAATTTACTACGACTATCTAGACCATAATCAAGCGCTGACCAGACAACAATTGCGCAACTCGACCGGTGAATCAAGTCAAAAAAATTACAATATGAGCTTGGATTATGTGTGGGAGATTGGAGAAAACCACAGCCTTCAGGCCAATCTTTCACATGGGAACCGCAACAACAGCGATATCACCATTTACGATCAGGAAGACAAGAATTCCGATTTCCAGATTTTTAATAACAGTTATCAAAGACAAAAAGGACCTTCATCCAGTGAAGATTGGGAATTCAAGGCGGATTATTCCAAAACCTTTTCCGAAAACTGGAAATTTGAAGCAGGTGTACAGAGTGAATGGGAAAACAGGCTTAGCGACAACGACATCTATAATGGAATAGCATCAGGCAACTCCTGGATTATACCATCAACTCCTGACATCAAAAACGGCTTCGACTATAAGGAACAGCAACATGCCGCTTACTCTACCCTGACTGGAAAAATCGGTCCCAAATTCGGGTATCAAATAGGGTTACGGGGAGAGAAGACGATCATTTCCTTTATTTCTACCGATATAAATGGAGCGAGTGCACCCATCAACAAGAACTACCTGGATCTCTTCCCTACTCTATTTTTTAATTACAAAATCGCAGAAGGTAGCGACGTCCAGTTGAATTACAGTAAGCGTATCAATCGCCCTCGTGGCCGTTCCATCAATCCATACGTGGATATCTCCGATTCAACATCTATCCGATCTGGTAACCCGGATCTGAATCCAGAATATGCACACGCTTTCGAAATGAATTATATGAAAAGCTGGCAAGATCATACGCTCTCTTCTTCGATCTACCACCGCATAACCAATCATGTGATTCAGGATGTCAAGTATATGGACAACAAAATCATGTATCAAAAGCCCTACAACATCACCAATACGACTTCTTCCGGACTGGAACTGGTATCGAAAGACAAAATTTCAAAAATGCTGGAAACAACAGCTACCATCAATCTTTATCACAGCACTTTAGATGGATTCAAATACAAAGGTTACGACTATCCCGGAACAAAGGGCTTTTCCTGGAATGCGAGACTGAACGGAACGTTCATCTTTCCGCATAGCATTACAGCTCAGCTCTCTGGTTTTTATTCCGCACCTAGAATCGTAGCTCAGGGAGAAAGCAATGCACTTTATTCCATGGATCTGGGATTGAGGAAAAGTTTCCAGGACAACAAGTTTCAAGTATCATTCAATGCCAGAAACATTCTGAATTCATTCAAGTTTGAAAACAATACCTGGGGACCTGCTTTTTATGAGGAAACCTCGAATCGATTCTTTGGAAGAGACCTCCGTCTTAATTTGACCTGGAACTTCGGCAACTTGAAGCCAAAACCCAAACATGGAAAAGAAAAAGGCAGCGAAGAATCCATGGACATGGACACTGGTCAATAATCTGCGCAAAATATCAAAAAGCTTTCAATTTCTGATTGGAAGCTTTTTTTATGCAAATAAAATGCGTTTTATTGTATATATATGCGCTTAAATGGCGTTTTTATCTTATTTTTTTGCATTTCATCGTATTTTTTTGTTCCTTTGTGCCCTGAAATATTACCCTACCTGTTTTTATTAAATGAACTATGGCAGATACAGCAAAAGTGACATCGTTAGAAAAAGTAGTCATTCGCTTTTCAGGCGACTCGGGAGATGGAATGCAGCTCACCGGTAGCCTTTTTTCAAACCTTTCGGCCATTTCCGGAAACGAAATATCAACCTTCCCGGATTATCCGGCTGAAATTCGTGCCCCTCAAGGTACACTCAGTGGTGTTTCTGGTTATCAGGTTCACATCGGTTCTAAAATATATACTCCAGGTGATCTGGCGGATGTTTTGATTGCAATGAACCCAGCAGCGCTAAAGGTAAACAGGAAACACATTAAGCCAAATGCCATCATTATTATTGATGAAGATTCTTTTGACGAAAAAAGTCTGGAAAAAGCCAAATATAAAACAGCAGATCCCATCAATGAACTGGATCTGAAAGCAGCTCAAATAATTAGTGCTCCCATTACCTCCATGGTTAAAGCCAGTCTGGCTGATACCGATATGGACAATAAAAGCATTCTGAGATGTAAAAATATGTTTTCTCTCGGTCTTTTATGCTGGTTGTTCAATACGCCTATTGACAGTGCCATGCATTTGCTAAGCAACAAGTTCAAAAGAAAACCAGCCATTTTGAAAGCCAATCAGAAAGTTCTTGTTGACGGATACAATTATGGAAACAATACACATGCCAGTGTATCCACCTATCACATCGATGCTAAAGTAAAGCCAAAAGGCACCTACACCGACGTAAAAGGAAACCAGGCTACAGCATGGGGACTGATTGCCGGTTCTGAAAAATCGGGTTTGCCTCTCTTTCTAGGAAGCTACCCCATCACTCCTGCCACTGAAATTTTACATGAGCTTTCAGCCCGTAAAGACCTCGGTGTAAAAACGGTTCAGGCTGAAGATGAAATTGCAGGAGTATGTACCGCTATTGGTGCAAGTTTTGCCGGAAATCTGGCAGCAACTTCCACATCAGGTCCAGGTTTAGCCTTGAAAAGCGAAGCAATCAATTTAGCTATTATGGCAGAATTGCCATTGGTTGTAGTAAATGTACAACGGGGTGGACCTTCAACCGGGCTTCCAACTAAAACAGAACAGACAGATTTATTGCAGGCATTGTATGGCCGTAACGGTGAAAGTCCTTGTGTGGTTCTGGCGGCAAGTACTCCTGCCAACTGTTTTGATTACGCCTTTATGTCCTGTAAATTGGCTATTGAACACATGACACCTGTCATTCTGCTGACGGATTCATTCATCGCAAATGGTTCTTCTGCCTGGAAAATACCCAGTATGGATGAATACCCGGCAATCGTTCCACCATTTGTACACGCTGACATGCAATCTTACTGGAAACCCTATTTCAGGAATCCCGAAAACGGATCACGTTACTGGGCTATTCCGGGAATGGAAGGTTTTGCTCATCGTGTCGGTGGTCTTGAAAAAGACAATGCCACCGGAGCTATTTCTACCAATCCACAGAATCACCAATTGATGGTGAATCTGCGACAAACTAAAATAGACAACATCGCCAAAGTGATACCAGATGTGCATGTACATGGAAATCAGGAGGCCGATCTTTTGGTTATTGGATGGGGAGGCACTTTCGGTCATTTGTATTCAGCAGTCGAAGAAATGAACGATACCGGTCATAAAGTCGCACTGGCACATTTTACCTATATCTGCCCACTTCCAAAAAATACAGCAGAAGTGCTGAGAAAATATAAGAAAATCGTTGTTTGTGAATTGAACAGCGGGCAGTTCGCTGGATACCTTCGTACAAAAATAACAGGTATCAACATGACTCAGTATAACAGAATTGAAGGTCAACCTTTTATGGAACAAGAACTGGTAGAACATTTCACTACACTTTTAGAAGCTTAAGCAAGATGGAAACAACTAAATATACCGCCCAAAATTTCAAGAGCGATCAGGAAGTCCGTTGGTGCCCGGGCTGTGGCGACCATGCCATTTTAAATAGCATTCAAAAAGCAATGGCCGAACTGGGTATATCACCCGACAACACGGCTGTTATTTCAGGAATTGGTTGTTCAAGCCGCTTCCCCTACTATGTCAATACGTACGGTATGCATACCATTCACGGACGTGCCTCTGCCATAGCAACAGGCGTAAAGACAGCCAACCCCGCATTGTCTGTATGGCAAGTAACGGGTGACGGTGACTGCCTGGCTATCGGTGGTAACCATTTTATCCATGCTCTACGTAGAAACATCGATATAAACATTGTATTATTCAACAACGAGATTTATGGTCTGACCAAAGGCCAGTACTCGCCAACATCCAAACGAGGATTTGTCTCTAAGTCTTCTCCTTATGGTACTGTTGAGGACCCATTCCGTCCGGCAGAACTGACTTTTGGTGCGAGAGGTAACTTCTTTGCAAGAACCCTTGATGTTGATTTGAAAACGACGCTGGATGTCTTGATTCAAGCAGCAAAACACAAAGGAACTTCCGTGGTTGAAGCCCTCGTGAACTGCGTCATATTCAATCAAGGCACGCATAAGACTATTTCCGACAAAGAAGTTCGCGCGGACAAAACCATCGTCCTGAAACACGGAGAACCGATGATTTTTGGCAAGAATAACGACAAAGGGTTAATCATTGACGGCTTCAATCTAAAAACCGTCATCATTGGTGAAAATGGCATCACTTTAAAAGATATTCTGATACACGATTCCAAATGTGTAGATCGTACCCTGCATTTTAAATTGGGTACCATGTGTGGAGATCTTCCTGTAGCACTTGGTGTGATCAGGGATGTTGAAGCGCCTACATACGATGCATCTGTCACTGAACAGATTCGCGAAGTTCAGGCAAAAATGCCAGCCCGTAAATTGGAAGACTTCTTACATACATTGGAAACATGGGAAATAAAATAGTTTTTTAGCCAAAACTAGGATTGGTAAAAGAGGGTTTCTGTTGAAGAAACCCTCTTTTCGTCTTTTGAAGCGAACCTAACATTTTACTCCCTTGAAAAAGCGTCAAACACAGGTTTGTTCGTCATTTCAAACCGTAGTTCAGTAGCATTTATCAATTCCTCATACTTGATGAAAGGACGTTCAATTCTTTTATTATCCAAAAATGCAGCCTTTATATACATGTTCTCTTTGGAAATGTTATTGGCCCGAATGGTAAGCTTTTTAGTACTATTGACAGATAAATGGACTGTAATCAAAGGAAATTGAGGAGCACCGATTGCAAATTCATTACTACCAGGCGTAACGGAATAGAATCCCATCGTCGAAAATATATACCATGCTGACATTTGCCCCAAGTCATCGTTACCATTCAACCCGTCCGGGGCATTGCGGTAATTTTCCAGAGTATGATGACGTGCCAGTTCTTGCGTTTTCCAGGGTTGACCGCAATAATCATAGAGGTAAATGTAATGGTGTCCTGGTTCATTATCATGACGATAATGTCCTTCCTTGAAATTTTGATCCAGCTTCTCTGCAAAAGCATCCTTTCCACCCATCATTTCTATCATTCCGGGTATATCCTGCATCACACAAAAAAGATAGGTCCATCTGGACCCTTCAGTCATACCGGCATTTGGGTCATCCGTAACTGTCCACTCGCCATTGTAGTTACGGGGTTGCATAAAACCATTTTTCGTGTTGTATGTATTTCTGAAGTTTTTGGACCAATTCATGAGTTGATGGTAGTCTTCATCTTTACCCATATCATTGGCTACTTGAGCAATACACCAGTCGTCAAGCGCATATTCAAGTGTACGGGAAACGGATTCCGCGGTTTTGTCATAGGGAATATACCCCATTGAATGATAATAAGTTGCTCCCGCACGCCCCTCAAAGGATGTCCAACGGTCTCGGTCACCATATTTACGCTGCGTGTCACAATCTGGCGGAACCATAGCATTCTTCCTCATGGCTTCGTATGCCAGTTTAACATCGTAATTTCGGATACCTTTCATATAAGCATCAGATATCACAGCATCGGCATGTGTACCAATCATGATGTTTGTTTCACCAGGGTTTGGCCACATTGGCAACCAGCCACTTTGCTGGTACATCTGCAACATTGCTGTAATCCAATCACCGGTTAGTTTAGGCTCAAGAAGTGTCATTAATGGATGAAATGCCCTGAAAGTATCCCAAAGTGAAAAATCGCTGTATGAAAATCCATCATGGACTTTGTCATCAAAAGCACTGTAATAGCGGCCATACTCGGATATCTCCCGGGGAAATAAATAACAGTGATAGAGTGCGGAATAAAATATAACCTTTTCATCTGTGGTAACATTATCCAATTGGATATTGGAAAGTTTTTCCTCCCATTTCTGTTTGGTGGAAAACTTCAAGGCCTCAAAATTCCAGTCCGAAATCTCCTTTGACATATTTTGTCTGGCTTGGTCGATACTAATGAAAGAGGTCGCAACTTTAACCAGGACTTTCTCCTTGTTTTGAGTGGAAAAAGAAATATAGGCACCCATTTGCGTTCCATAGAGCTCCGTCTGATGTTGATGGATGTCAGCTCCATTCCAAGTGCCCCATTCTTTCATTTTCTTACTGAACTGAATAATAAAATACCCTTTAAAATTTGGTAATTCAGGGCTTAACTGAGCCGATTGACGATCAGGGTTGTATCCGATTATTTCATTTCGAATGGTATCGACCTGAACCCATCCCCGAAGTTTATTGATTCTTTCAGTGTAATCATTGCACCAATCGGACAAATTGGGATTGAGGTTGATACCTTGAATTATTAGTCTGGCATTTTCAGTCGCTGGAAATGTAAATCGTAAAAATCCACAGCGGCTACTTGCTGCAATCTCTGCTTTTATCACTTTGCTATCAGTGGTATTCATTAAGACAGAATAATAATAGGGCTTGGATATTTCACTTTTGTGGTCAAAAGATATTTTACGTTTTTCCGGAAGCACTTCTATTGAATTCCCAATTTGAGGCATTACAGAAACATAGCCATAGTCGCCCATCCAAACGGCAGGCTGGCGGGAAGCAATAAACCCCATAATGGATGAATCATCATAGACATAAGGCATACTACTCATTTTATTTTCTCGGGTCTGCGGCATAAAGTTGATCGTTGCAAAGGGTGGACCAACAAAGGGAGAAACGCCTCCATCACCCTTAAGTGCACTTCCAATGAGGGGATTGACATAATCGACCACTGATTCTGGTTTAGAAAAAAGAAAAGAAGTGCATAGCACAGCAATAGAAATAATCAAAAATCTTTTCATTTCATTTGTTTTCTTACTGGATGATAGTCAAATCAACTACGGCTGTTTTCAGCAAGGGGGCCGATAAGCGAATTTTGGCCTGACCCGTTTCACCTGTAGCCTGGACATAGACAACCATGCTTCCGTGATATACCCGTTGCTTCATATCTCGATAATCGCCCATATCCCCATTGTTGCTGGATTCCATCCCAAGCAATCTGATGGGACCTTCGATCTGGCAATTCAATTCCTCCTCAGACAGAAAAACTGGAACTCCATGTTCATCTGTTATTTTTACCTGGATTTGTAAAACACCGCGTTCTTTGCTTATTTCTTTCAAATCAGGAATTGCTTGGATGGAAATGGGCTTGGAAGATGATTCAATGGCATAGCGGCAAAGTACCTTTCCTTCCTGATCCAAACCTTCCACCTCCACTTTACCGGAAGCAAAGGGAATATCCCAACTTGTAATGAATGTTTTTTCGTCAAAAGGTTTTAGTATTCCCACTTCACGACCATTTAATAATAAACGCGCCTGCGGTGTATTGGTATAGCTGACTACCCGAATCAATTCACCCACTTTGTAATTCCATACAGGCCAGGCGTCTTCTGATAATGACCCATATGCTGCGGGATAAGTACCAATGTATGCAACCGGCCTTTCCGACCACATAACTCTACGAAAATAGCCTCTTGGTTTCAAGTTTCCGCCAAAATCCAAAAGTCCAGAGTTAAATCCACGGGAGGGCCAGCTTCCGGATTCACCCAAATAATCAATACCAGTCCAAATAAATTGAGCAAATATGTTTTTGCTGTCCCTGACCGTTTTCCAGGAATTAAGCCCATTGCCATTTTCACTACCATAAATAACGCGCTGAGGGAATTCTTTGTGATCCATCTCATAACGATCTTCCGTATAATTATACCCACAAATATCCAGATTGAAAGGATAGTCCGTGTGATTGGACATGACTACACCGGCTAATGCTGCTGTAACAGGTCTGGAAGTATCATATGAACGCACAACGGTAGCCAGCTTCCTGGAAATCTCTCCCAATCGTTCTGCTTTGGGATGATCCGTCAAATAACCGCCCTGAACAGGTTGATTAATATTCGCATGATCCAATATCGGGTGAGTATATGGATCGTTCGGATAATCTACCTCATTGCCAATACTCCACATAATAATGGATGGATGATTGCGATCCCTCAGAATCAAATCACGCAAATCACGTTCTCCCCATTCTTTAAAGAAATCAAAGCTCCCTTCAAAGACAGGAGTACCCACATTCCATCCTTTAACCCATTTCTTTTTTGGGTATTCCCATTCATCAAACGCTTCATCCATGACTACCAAACCAATTTCATCACACAGATCATACACCGCGGGGGATTGGGGATTATGACTCATTCGTATGGCGTTACATCCCAACTCCTTTAAAGTCAGCAAACGTCTTTTCCAAACCTCTTTGGGGACTGCTGAGCCCAGACAACCTGCATCGTGATGTATGCAGACGCCTTTCAATTTGGTCCATTTCCCGTTTAGCGCAAAACCATTTTCAGCTGAGTAGGTTAAAGTACGGGCACCGACGGATTGGACATTTTCCTCCGTTAAGGACCCATCTACAAAAACCCTTGTTTTAAGTTGATATAAATAGGGTGATTCGATGGACCAAAGCTTTGGATTGGTCACTTTAAGGGTTTGAGTACATTTGGAAGAGTCTCCACCTGCAAGAATCAGTTTTTTTACTGTGGTTGCTATTTTATTTCCATTCTCCGGATCTATCAATACCAGTTCTAGTCTAACCTTAGCTTTTGATTTGGACTCGTTGGAAAGACTGGTTTCGACAATAAAATCAGCATTATTCTTATTTATTGAACCATTTTTGCAAAAAGTTCCATAAAGATCAATATGTACTGGATTGGCATAAACAAGATAAACATCACGGTAAATGCCCGATCCTGTATACCAACGTGAATCTGATTCCCGGGTATGATCAACCTGTACGACCAGACGATTTTCTTTTCCATATTGGACAAAGGGCGTCAAATCACAAAGGAATGAAATGTATCCATTGGGGCGTTCTGCTATCAAATGACCGTTTATATAAATTTTACTTCGGTTGTATACTCCCTCAAAATAGACATAAACCTTTTGACCCATTTCATTGGCAGGAATTTGCAAATCTTTAGCATACCAGCCCATCCCGCCTGGCGAATAACCAGTGGCACTGGCTTTATCCGGACTGTAAGGACCTTCAACTGACCAATCATGGGGTAATGTGACTTGTCTCCATTGCAATAGTTCATTTGTCTGTAGGTCTTTGAGATTGCAAGTATCCATCAATTTAAACCGCCAATCCTTCACCAATAATTGTTTGCGACCAAACATGGGATTAGCCTGAACACTTCCAAAGGCAATTATACCCATCAATAAAGTCCATAAAATTTTACTCTTTTTCATTTCATAGGTATTCGTTCTAAAACTCCGAAATAGTTATGAACTTCTGGAATGCACGAATGTACCAAATACTTTTTTCTAAACAAAAATAAGTGTGTAGGGCAACATTCTACTCAATTTAAGGGCATTAATTTGATCAGAAAGTTATTACTAATTAGAAAGTTGGATTTATTTATCATTTTCTGTTACCACTATTTTAATATAATGTGCATTTATAAATATCTATTCATTTTTATGCATTAGTTAACTTTTTTTTGCTTCTTTTGCATATAATAACATTCTTGTTTAGAACAACTTTTACCTACTATTTTAAATAACCTAAACTTATACTTTATGAAGAAAATTGTATCAGCCTTATGTCTATTAGCAGCTGTTTCAACACAAGCACAGAATCTACAGGTTCATTATGATTTCGGAAAGGACAGGAAGTACGTAACCACTACCCTGGAAATGTTTAAACCTGACAAATGGGGAAATACATTCTTCTTTGTGGATTATGACTTTAACATGGGAGAGAAAAATCATCCTTCATTATCCTACATGGAAATTGCGCGTTGTGTGAACTTCTGGGGTGGACCTTTGAGTGCTCATGTCGAATACAATGGTGGTTTAGGCACCTATCCTGTAGGAAATTCTCAAAATGCTTTTGCTATCAACAACGCTTGGTTGGGTGGTATAGATTATGGTATGCACAATGTAGACTATTCTAAAACACTTAACCTTAAGGCTTTGTACAAACACATTGTAGGCAAACAGGAATCTGCTCAGTTCACCGCTGTTTGGGGATTGCATTTTATGGATCGCAAAATAAGTTTTACGGGTTTTGCTGATTTCTGGTGGGAAGACAATACGTATACCAATAACTTCCTCGACCCAACTGATGATACCAAAACGACAACAACTTTTTTAACTGAACCTCAACTTTGGTACAATTTTACCCCAAACCTTTCAGCTGGTAGCGAAGTGGAAATTGCAACAAACTTTGGTGGCGTAGAAGGCCTTAAGGTTTGCCCTACCCTTGCCGTTAAATGGAATTTCTAATTATTCTATACACTCCAAAATTAATTTAATCCATTATGTTTGAAAAATATTTTCATCTGAAGGCCAACGGCACCACTATGAGGACAGAAATCCTCGCCGGTATCACGACCTTCCTAACCATGGCCTACATTCTGGCTGTGAATCCAAATATCCTTTCCGTTACCGGTATGGATAAAGGCGCGCTATTTACTGCAACAGCAGTTGCATCGATCGTGGGAACTCTGGCAATGGCTCTATTGGCAAAATTGCCTTTTGCTCAGGCTCCAGGTATGGGTATGAACGCCTTTTTTGCTTTCACCGTTTGTTTAGGAATGGGTTTCTCCTGGCAGTTTGCTCTCACAGCTATTTTGCTTGAAGGTCTAATTTTCCTGGTATTAAACTTTTTCAATCTTCGTGCAGCAATAGTCGATGCTATACCTGCCACTTTGAAAAATGCAATCAGCGTAGGTATCGGTTTGTTTATCGCTTTCATCGGTTTGCAAAATTCTGGTATCGTTGTTAAGAATGACGCAACTATGGTAGCTATGGGAGATATCACATCTGGTACAGCATTACTGGCTTTGATAGGTGTTGTCATTACTTCTGTACTTTTAATTAAAAAAGTAAAAGGAGCCTTGTTAATAGGTATCATTGCTACTGCTATTGTCGGTATCCCAATGGGCATCACTAGCTTCTCGGGCATCATGGACTCTCCTCCTTCTCCTGCTCCTTTGTTCTTTAAATTTGACTTTTCTCAGGTTTTCACTTTCAATATGCTCATCGTGGTCTTTACCTTCCTGTTTGTGGATGTGTTTGATACAGTAGGAACATTAATTGGTGTTTGCTCAAAAGCCAATATGCTGGACGAAAAAGGTCAGATACCCAATGTGAAAAAAGCTTTTTATGCCGATGCTATCGGAACGTTATCCGGTGCTGTTTTTGGTACAAGTGCAGTAACAACTTATGTTGAAAGTGCTTCTGGTGTTTCAGAAGGAGGTCGTACAGGTATGACTGCTTTAGTGACAGCAGGTTGTTTTGCTCTAGCTTTATTCTTTGCACCTTTATTCCTTTCTATCCCTGCAGCAGCGACAGCTCCTGTACTTATCCTGGTAGGTCTGATGATGCTTGATCCGATCAAAAATATAGACTTGGAAGATTTCTCTGAATCCATTCCTGCATTTATCTGCATCGTTGCCATGCCCCTGATGTACAGTATTGCTGAAGGAATTTCTTTGGGTCTTCTTGCATTTGTACTTTTGAACATGATCAGTGGAAAATTCAAAAAAGTTTCAATTCCGATGTATATATTGGCAGTGCTGTTTGTACTGAATTATATTTTTATTCGGTAATAAAACGATACAAACCCTGTAAAGGGTATAAAAAAGGGACGGCAAATTTTTGCCGTCCCTTTTTTATACTAATGTATTTCAGATTATATTTTTTCTCCGTATGCCAGATCGCCTGCATCACCCAATCCCGGGACAATGTATGAGTGACTGTTCAATTCAGGGTCGATGGCTGCACACCATAAAGTAGTATCTTCCGGAAAGCAGGATTTCACATAATCCACACCGGCTTGGCTGGCTATCACGGTTGCAATATGAAGTTTTGCCGGTTTCCCCTTCGTAAGCAAAGCGCCATAAGCCATCTCCAGAGAACTCCCTGATGCAAGCATAGGGTCGGTTATGATCAACGTTTTTCCGTCAAGGTTTGGTGAAGCTATATATTCAATATTGATTTCAAACTTCAAGGCATCTTTGTATTTTCTATATGCTGATACAAAAGCATTATCAGAGCTGTCAAAATAATTCAGGAAACCATGATGAAAAGGCAAACCGGCTCTGAATATTGTAGAAACAACTATTTCATCGTCAATAGTACTTACCGGAGCTATACCTAGAGGAGTCTGAACATTCTTTACGCTATATGAAAAGTCCTTGCTCATTTCATAGGCCATTATTTCGCCGATTCTTTCTACATTCCGACGAAAACGCAAACGATCTCCCTGAATATTGATACTTCTGATTTCAAGCAGAAACTGATTGAGCAACGTGTTCTGCTCCGATAGATTTATTACCCTCATATGATTATAAATAGTTGATTGATATCTTTCTTCAAACAAATGTTAGTCCTGGAACGTTTTATTGAGACAAAGGTAAAAAAAAGACATAGATGCCCCATTTTTTGAATTTTTTATTTGCAATTTTTCGAATTAAATTGAGTCGAAAATAATTAAAGAAATTTTTCTTTAATTCGTTTCTTCGAAAGAATTTTATATATATATTTGTTACTGCAAAACAAGGTTATCAATAGAGTATTATATTATTATAAATCAATTCATTAGAAAAAATGGCAAATTTAGATTTGAGCAAGTATGGCATTTCGGGTACTATCGAGATCGTACACAATCCTTCCTACGAAGTATTGTTTCAGGATGAAATGAATCCTGCAAATGAGGGTTTTGAAAAAGCTAAGTTGACCGATACTGGTGCAACAGCTGTTTTCACTGGTAAATTTACTGGCCGCTCTCCTAAAGACAAATTCTTTGTTAAAGATGCAATAACAGACGCAAACATGTGGTGGGATGGTACTATCAACCGCCCAACTACCAGCGAAGTTTTTGCTAGTTGCAAAGATTTGGTAACCAAACAACTTTCTACTTCAAAAAAATTGTATGTAGTTGATACTTTCTGTGGTACAAATGAAGATACTCGCATGAAAGTGCGTTTCATCATGGAAGTAGCATGGCAGGCACATTTCGTAACCAACATGTTCATCCGTCCATCTCATTATGAATTGTCAAACTATGGTGAACCTGATTTCGTATGTTTGAATGGTTCAAAAACAACCAATCCTGACTGGAAAGAACAAGGTTTGAACTCTGAAAACTTTGTATTATTTGACTTGACCAAAAAAATGCAAATCATCGGTGGTACATGGTACGGCGGTGAAATGAAGAAAGGTATCTTCTCATTGATGAACTTTTACTTGCCACAAAAAGGTATTGCTTCCATGCATTGTTCTTCAAACGTAGGTAAAGACGGTGATGTTGCTGTATTCTTCGGTTTGTCAGGTACAGGTAAGACTACCTTGTCTGCAGATCCAAAACGCTTCTTGATCGGTGACGATGAACATGGTTGGGATGCTCACGGCGTATTCAACTACGAAGGTGGTTGCTATGCTAAGGTTATCAACCTGAGCGAAGAAAACGAACCAGACATCTGGCGTGCTATCAAACGTGATGCTTTGTTGGAAAACGTAACTGTTAGCGACAACGGTGTTATCGATTTCGAAGATCAATCAGCTACAGAAAACACTCGTGTTTCTTATCCTATCTACCACATCAACAAAATTGTAGCTCCTTCTCGTGCAGGTCATGCCAAGAAGATCATCTACTTGTCAGCTGATGCTTTCGGTGTTTTGCCTCCAGTTTCTATCCTGGACGAAAACCAAGCTCAATACCACTTCCTTTGCGGATTTACATCCAAATTGGCTGGTACAGAACGCGGTATCACAGAACCAGTTCCTTCTTTCTCTCCCGCATTCGGTGAAGCTTTCCTTACCTTGCACCCAACAGTTTATGCAAGCACTTTGGTAAAGAAAATGAAAGAAAACGATGCTAAAGCTTACCTGGTAAATACAGGTTGGAATGGTACAGGCAAACGTATCTCTTTGAAAGATACCCGCGCTATCATTGATGCCATCATCGACGGTTCTATCGACAAAGCAGAAAGCCAGATTATTCCAATCATGAACTTGACTGCTCCTGTTAAATTGGCAGGTGTATCGGATATCCTTGATCCTCGCAGCACCTATTCTGATGTGAAAGAATGGGAAACTAAAGCAATCAAGCTTGCTGGTATGTATATCCAAAACTTCGAACAATATTGCGATACCGATGCTGCTAAAGCATTGATACCTTCTGGCCCACAATTGCCAAAAGAAGGTTGCTGCAACTGCAAGTAATTTCGAACTGATTCTAAAAGCGAAAGCCCCGGCCAAAAGTCGGGGCTTTCTTTATGCTATAAGCTCCTATTTATGCGGGTTATCGTCTGATTAGAACCTTAGCAACAAACCTTTTTTCACCTGAATAAACTTTTAGAATATAAAATCCATCAGGTATAAAAGCTACATTCAGTATAGTAGTATTCTTGGCTGAAGAAACGATTCTACCACTCATGTTGTACAAATCCATTTGCTTCGTTTCAGGAATGCCATCCACCGTTAAAGTCAAAGTACCAGGGTTACTAAAAACAGTTACATTCATCCCTTTGTGAGGACAACTTTCAAGAGTATATTCGACACTTTTTACCACCTTAAATGAATCAAAAAGCGTAACAACCCTTTTGAAATCCACTTTATAGGTTGAAATAAACAAGGTATCTTTTGTCACTAGCAAATTGCTAAAAGTGGGATCTCCAGACTGACCATATTTCCCGGTAAATAAACTCCAGTAATTCGGGACACAGTGATATCCAAAACCTTCATCCATATAAACCTGAGTTAAGGGTTCATACTTTTTCATGCCTGCAGAATTATTCAGAAAATAAAGTGTTCCTTTCCGTACGTCGAAAACACCTCCCTCTTTTCCTTTCACATTATCACGGACATCACCAGGCACAGTTCTTACTTCAGAGACACTGTTCTCGACAAGCGCTTTATTGTATACAGGTCCAATCACTTCATAAATATGATCATGTCCTTGAAGGACTAAATCTATGCCAACCTCGTCATATATGGGTGCAATAGTATCACGGAATATTTTTTGATCAGCGTCATTTTGATGAGAACTGCCCGTATAGATGTTTCTATGAATCAGTGCTATTTTCCACTTGACCAAAGGATGAGCTACAACGGTGGCACGTATGAAATTTCTCACCGAATCCAGATAACCAGGCATACCGGATCCTTCAAGACTGGTGGCAATGAATAAAGCATCACCATAGACAAAAGAATACACACTACCTGGTGTCAGTGACATTTTCTGATCAAATTGTACTTTTTCTGTATTAAAGTGATGAGTAAAATTCTGATTAACAGACTGATCGTGTCCGGCAGCAATTGGTACAGCGGGAAGTGTATTCCATATATTTTGCATAGATTCAAAAAACTGCTCCCACTCCCATTCAGAATTGAATAATCCTGGAGATTGCACTAAGTCACCATTTATTGTACAAAATCGGGCATCAGGGAATAAAGAATTTGCGGCTGACACTGTTTTTTCTGCAAAGGAAAAACCTTCATCGTTATCAGATTGTGTATCTGTAATATACAGGAAGGAAAAAGACTCGCCATAATTTGGCGCTGTGGTAAAATGGCCAACGGCGCTCCAATGACCTTCATACCCAACCCTATAGGAATAGGACGTATTCGGCTCCAGATTGCTGACTAAAGCTTTATGGGAAGTGTAATTGCGTTTGGAATTAATGTAAATATCGGCAATATAATACAAATCGTTGTTCTCACTGCAATAATTCAAATCCCACAAATGGACGGTATCAGCAGCAAAAGTAAAAGTCGGATTTTCAAAAAGCGGGGCGTTTCTTGTCATACTTTTTACAATCTGAACACACCCGTTTTGTATACCCTGGTTCGTAAACCAGGTGAAACCCATTCTCGAACGTGGGTCGCCATTGATAGTCATACAAACATTATAGGGATATTCTTTGGGGATTAACCTGGACTTTTCCAACAACAAGGCCTGGGCAGACAAACTATCCATCCTGTTTAGATGATTCTTTTTCGCTCTGCAAAGCCTTGTCCAGCTCGGAATCGTATAATCAGCTGCACTCAAAGTCTGAACAACGACGAGTGCTGAATCAGCGTATAAATTGCCAAAGGAGTAAATGGCTTTCTTTGGGGTGGAGTCAATGTTAAAAGACTGGCAAATAGCTGGAATGGCTGTTATACTAAGGGCATAAAATAGGACAAAAGCTGTTAGAAGTATGCCTCTTTTCATTTTAGGATTTCAATGATTAATACCATGCACCTACAAAAGTAAAAGATATTTGTTCATAAATTGCTGTCAGGTGATAAATAAATAAATGAGCCCATCTAAAACCTAAACAGATTTAGATGGGCTCGTCTTTTTATTCAACTGCATTTACTTTTTATTGCTCGCCCTGTTTTATAAACCGTTGATAATAAATACCATTAGAGGTTGATAATGTGATGATGTAAATCCCATCGGGCAAGTTTGAAACATCCACACCATTTTGATAGGCATCGCCATTATAAAGGAATAGCAATCTGCCATCTGGCTGGTAAATCCGAACATCACTTACAACTGGTTGACGGCTGGATAAATACAATCGGTCTTTTACAGGATTCGGATAAAGAACAAAATCTTTGGCTATTATTCCCTGATTGGTAATCACATCACCAATACTCATTCTCATCGGTTCAAGTAAACTACCAATCAGATTTAGTCCAAATGCGGCCGTTTCCTTTATAGCCATCGTTTTACCAGTTGATTTTTCCAGTACTTCAAAATGCATCGTTTCTTCAGATTCTTGTCCATACAAGGTTATAAAACATAAATCACCTACTGTTTTACCTATGCCTCTGCATTCGTCACCGGCAAAAGCGGCCAGTGTAAAGTCATTTGGATCTACAGGCGAACCGTTCAATTGAAGTTTGACAATCACATTCATGTTGTCTGGATACTTTCGGAAATGGCATATCCAGCCATCGGTCGATAAGACTGCGGACCTCAAAACCTGGGCTATTGTTCCCGGTATGTAATCGGGACCCTGATAGTTAAATGATCTGGATGAATTGGCGTAATACATAAACCCTTCACCCGGTTTCATTAAATCAAGCGATCCAATCCAATCATTTCCATTGTATACAGAGAAATCGGTCTGGCTTTTGATGACTTCATTGACCTGAGCATTGGCGCCTGCCAGTGCAACCAAAGGATCCAGAGCGGTCGTAGGCTGATAGCCTATCCAATTCCAGCCATTGCGTAAACTGATAGTCACGTCAGAAAGTCCATACGGTAAACCAATCAGGTTCAATATAAATTCAGAGTTCACATCCAGCTTGTAAGAGTCTGCCACTGATAAGGTGGTGATTCCCCCTGTCAAACCGGATACCGGATCAATATACAGTTCATTTTCACTGCTTGAAAGCTTGAGTGTTCTAACCATGATGGGTGTGAGGAATTGCCGCGGATCTCTGAAAGGAGCATTGGAAAAACTGAATGACATCCAGTTCCAGCCTTGTCCAAAAGTATGATTTACCTCAAACAAAGTAGAAATGAACACCGCTTCTACATTTTTCGATTCCTTCATGGTTAAGGTCATCGTATCTGAACCTGTATTCAAGACACCGTTTACAACCCAACCTGAAAATCTGTAATTCAAAGCCGATGTTGCAACCAGTTTTACAACGGAACCATAAGTGTAAACACCTGTTTCGCCTCCTGCAACAGCACCCTGAGCGACTTTGTAAGTCAGTGTCAGCTTACAGAACAAATCTTCGAAATTGGCTACAATGGTCTTTGATTCTCTGGCGGTATATGTCAATAAGGTATCGGACGAAAGCGCTTCACCGTCCAATGTCCAGTTCTTGAATCGATACCCTTTTTTGGGAACGGCTTTGAAATTGACCGATACACCATAGGTATAATTGGTAGAATCAGGTGTTACAATACCGCTCAGGGCTGGCTGTACATTCAGGATTATGGGTACTTTGCCACCCAGATATTGATTCCAGGCTGTTTCCTTTCCAGTTTCACCCGAATAGCCTTCTGCATCAAGAATTGATTTAGTCTGAACAGTCAGTACATAATACCCATTCAGAGTCGTTGCAGCAGAGAGATTGATGGTGTAGGTTACACTGTCAATCGAATGGATAATTACAGCATTCAAATTGAGAGACTCACCTTGACAATTCAGTCTTAAGTCCTTATAAGTAAAGGTTGAATCGGTAATAGGTCTGTTGAACTTAACCGAAACTGTTCCTATCGGAGTTTCAGAAACCTTAGCAGGAATACCGCCAAAATAAACAATTTTCAGTGCATTATCACGTCTGGGTTCAAATGTCAGGGTATACGTTTCCGTCGTTTTGATGTTATCCGCAAAATGAATACGGAATTCATTTAAGGGCTCTCTACCATCCAGCAATGTTCGATCCGTTTGCCATACATTTCTCAGACTGATATTTTTGCCATCACTTTTTCTGGTTACACCTAGGAGTTTTTGTTTACCCAATGTTGGATCTTCAAATACCCCATAATTCCAGCCTGTCTTTTTGGGTGTAACGGTCAAAGAATAAACCGTTTCCGAGACTTTTGAATAAACGGCGTCTGTAGTCAGGTTCACCTCCCTGGTTTGCCCATTGGTCAGATAGAGTATGTCAGGCATATCTTCCCCATCCACCAAATCATCTACCATAAATCCGATCATAGCGGTGGATGCACTGTCTGCCTGAATACTTCGGATTAACTCATGAATAGAGACTTCGCTGATCAGGCTTAAATCGGGATTGTCATAACTGGTGCCATGGGTCAGTGAAATATTGTAGTCTATAAAATGCCCAAGCAGTGTACTGGTGAACCACCATTGACCAAACGTGCTACTTCCGGCAGGAATGGTACCAAAGTTGATATCCGTGACACCCATGCTTTTTTCAGCACCGTTCAAGCTGGAGGCAATCAGCTCAAAATCAATCAGCAATCCTTTCTCATTATCCACTATCTCTGGCTGACTGGAGCTAATATTCACTTTAGTTGCATCTCCAGCTCCCTTGTTGTTGATCAACAAAGAGAATTCGGCCGGCTCCATGCTTTCCACGACATCCTTTGTCAGGGCATCATCTCCTAAGACATCCCGCTGCATAAAGTAGGTCAGGGTTAGGTCAGGAGATGGTTTCACTGTAAGGGTCACTGGGTACAGGTCACGTTCTACAATCGTACCCGTGAATGGATCACGATAAGAGAGTTTTCCACCAAAGGAGTATTCCTGAGGAAGCGTTAGAGCTGCATACTTGGTTGGTATGAATAGAATAGTTGCAGTTCCTGTTTCCTGAGCATCCAATGTACCAGTACCATCAATGGCTGTGAGTTTGTCTACGCTCTCCGTATTGATCTGGAACTCATGAGACCCCACTTGATTCCCACTGGCATCCTGTACAATCAGATTGAGTTTCACATCTTCCATGGCTTTCGTTTCATGTCCGTTGAAAATAGTCAACGTACCACGGAAAGCTTGGCGTGTCATCGTCACAGACTGCGAAAATTTGAGGGTAATGGTAGCACAAACAGACTTACTATGATCAGTGGCTTTCTTCTGATATATTTCGGTTTCTTTTGTAAACATTTCCGATATGGTGGTATATCCCAATCTCTGGGCATAGTCCACAGCGGAGGCAATAGTATCATAGCATGCTTTCAGGAAAGCCTTATCTATCTCATTTTCAGTGGTTATACCCAGTTGGGTGTTGTTCCAACGATCCAGGAAAGTGGCTAATTGCTCCTCTGTTATACTGGAAGGCTTATAATCTGCAATACGTGACATTTCGACTTTTCCTTCAATGATAATCAGTTTTTCCCAGAAATTATTTAGTTCTCTCCAGGTTAACTTTAACCATGCTGAATCGGCAAAAATCTCATACCTTTGCGCTTCAGAAGCATCCAATGAGGAATAAACCTTATGCAAAACATCTTGATAATGTATAATATAATCTGGCATTAAGCTTCCCTTTTTTAATTTGATGTTTTGAGCTGCAGCTAATCTTCGTGCTGCAATTCCAAAATCGCCGGGTACGCAATCCTCAAACAATGGTTTTATGCAATCAGAGTATAAATCCAGATAACCTACTATTTTTTCTCCAACTTTAGGAATATAGCTGATCACTGTTTTCACATCGATTGTTCCATCTTCAAGGAAAGTGACTACTTCCTCATAGACTTCAATAATTTCAATGACTTCGGCAATAATTGGCACCCGCTTGAACAAACACATCGTCATCTTGTATAAGAATCTGTTCTGACAAGGCTCGCAATCATATTCATTAACGCTTGGCGCTGATGTTTCTGATGATGGTGCATAATTGTAAGGAATACCTCCACCCGGGAAGCTCGGACCGCCCCAATACCAGCCACCGCCTCCACCTGGGCTACCACCACTGGAGCCAGAACCAGCGCAAACGTAAATCTTCATATCTTTACTGAATTGATGCCATTTCCGATCCAGTCCGCAATCCCAATAATAAATGGTAATTGTTTGGACGGAGCATCCATCAAGCAACCCGCGAGTGGAAGAGGCCGATCGTTGACGTGATGACGCAGATGATGATTGTGACGCAATTTTTGTTACTTTGACCGGAATGATAACCGAAGATTGTGGCTTCAGGTCAAAATGAGTTTCCGTCAGAGCTTCAAAAGTGAGTGTATTCAATCCGGAAGGTATGGTGATATTTACATCTTTAGCCGTTATTAAACCCTTATTAGTCACTACGATGTTGTAAATGAGTGATTGACCAAGAGGAATGGAATCAGCGTTTATTTTGTCAGGTGACTCCGTTACAACCACAGGTGTTGGAACATTCGTTTCATATGTGACAACTGCTTCTACGGTATATTCATCCTGTACTTCTGTTTCCACAACATCCCACGTGTAGGTTATTGCCTGGAAACTCAGGTTAATCAACGTACTGGTGGTCTTTCCCGGATCTACAAGAATGTTGTTGGTGTACGTATCGTGTTTGACGGCAGTGACAACAATGGTATAATAGCCTTCTAAAAGTGTATCCACTACAAAAACACCTTTGTCATTTGTTATGCCTTTTGCTATAATTGCCTGTGTGTAAGGATGTTTTACAACAACATTCGCTCCAGCCAAATGTGGGGCTTCAGCAGTATAATAGGTATATTCATCACAAACATCCACCACTAGTTTACCGGTTTGTTCCGAAACTGTTTCAATGCGGTATGGCATAGGTATGCCGGTTCCGTTATCACAGTTGATGCCGATGGTACCATAAATAGGCACATTGACTGCTTGTTCATTACTCGGAGCTAGTTTCAGGGTAATCGTAGCGGATTCGCCGTTGGCCAGGGAAGGCAGCGTGGCAGGTGTCATCAGACTCAACCAGGAAACATCGGGAATCACTACTGAAATGGGTCCAGAGTTGCCTTTTCCCTGATTGGTGATGGTAAAGTTATAATTGCGTTCGGCTCCCTTGCACATCGTTGTCTGTATGGACGAAATACTTGCCTTGAGAGTCGCTTTTGCCGTCCGGGCATAATAATAACTGGACAAATCTAAGGTGGCACCTTCGTCTGATGAAACCTGGAAATAAATCCGTTCCCAGTCATTGGCAGTGCTCGGTTTATTGGCCTTCAAATGATATTTAAGTTTGGCCTTTGCCCCTCCGGCCATGTAGGCTATTGGATCAAAAGTCAGGGAATAACCTGCAGTATCAGACGTTATTGTGGTTTTAAGGTTGGTCAAAGCCAGGTTTCCCGGATTGATTAACTCAATTTCTCCAGAATTGACCTCATTGACCAAAACTTCCCAAACGATATTACTAAATGCGGTTCGCCTCAATCCATAGATATCAAAAGCAGCTTGTTCCGTTTGAAGACCTTCCCCCGGATAACAAGCACCAAGTGCAAAATGACCAATCTGAGTAACATAGGGCTTATAGCTTGCCTTAAACAAGCCCGATGCATCTGTAGTCGCTGTTAGAGTTTGTCGGTCACCATTGTTTATCAGGTAAATTTCGACAGGAACTCCAGCTATTTCTGAATTGCCTCTGGCCACTACATTTCCCGAGAGAGCAACTAACTGATTGGGTTTGTAAATGGTTTTATCTGAATTGACTAAAGCGGTGTAAGGTGCTTGGATGACTAGTCTCACCGGCTTTGAAGTGTTGTTCAGGTAGCTTAGCTCCTTGGTCTTTTGACCAGAATTTACTACAGCAAACAAATAGTATTTCCCCGTCAGGTCCGGTAGAGTCGCTGTGGTTGTAAACAGTTCACTTTTGCCAGCAGCCACATCCTTTGTGGTATAGAAGGTATTTAGTAAATATGGAGCCGATGTATTCAAATTCAGTGAATCTTTGGTATAAAAGATTTCTACACCTTGATAGGAAGGCAATCTGACGATACCCTCGTTCCGAATCTGCACACCTACGTCAACCGTTGATTTGGCAATCGCTACAGACGACGAGAGAGAGGTTATGCTCACGGTCGCGTCTGTTAGTGTCTGATCGGTGATCATTACCCAGCAAACACCTTTGGAGTAGCTGGTGGCTGATGCATTGATGACAACCGTACGATCCCCTTCGGTTGAATCGTTTTTTACAGCCGAAACAGGAATATTGATAGAGGTACTGCCAACAGGAATCACCACATTTGCATTCAGGATCAAATCGTTGGCATGATCACTACTTAAAGTCACATTCAAAGCTTCTGCCCCACTGGTATTTCTAGTCAGGGTCAAATAAGCCACCCCTGTTTTACCTTCAGGCAACATGGTTTGCGAGGCTGTTAATTTTAAGGCTGGTCCATCATCATCCAGTAGGGTTAAATCTGACTGAATGACTCCTCCTTCATTGGCTGAAGTCGCACAACCACAGGATGACATATAAACTGCAGCCTGAACCGTATAAGTTCTGACTCCATCGACCAGATCGTTGTCAACAACGCCAATGGTAAATTTCTTCTCAGATACACCTTTTTCAAGAACAATCATATTGGAAGAAAAATACAAACCACCTCCTGCATTATGTGACATTTGAATAGTCAAAGCATTGTTGGTGCTACCCACTCTTTTAACAACACCCACTACTGCCTGATAACCTGCCGATTCACTTACTGACGTTGGCGAAAGGCTCATCTGTATAGATGGAATATCATTGTCAAGGAGTTCAATAACACATTGCGCCTTATCAAATCCCGAACCAGTGGCAGTAAACATAGGCTCAATGGTCCTTGACGGTATGGCGTCATCTGTCGTTTTGACTTCCACAATCACCGATTTTTCATTGGCTGGTATTACCAGTTCACTCACAAAAGTCATTCGTCCGGATACATCGGTCGATAAAAGAACGGACAGTGGATTTCCGGTAACCAGTTCTCTGGATAGTGTCAAAGTAAAGGTCTCCCCTTCGGTGAGAGTTGTTTTGGATGGGGTGATACTGAGCGCAGGCAATTCGTTATCTACCAACACGATGGAATCCTTTGCTGGTTCATAACTAGTACCCGAAACAGAAACCGTAATGGTTGTATCCAGGCTGGCATAGGAATTATCGATGGCTTTAATGTAAAAGACACTCCCCGAATTGTTCACTGGAATTACGACCGTTGAAGGGACACTCAACCGAGAAGCATTGTTGGTCTTAATTTGAAATGTTTGCTCCGTCAGACGGCTACCACTTCGGTTTATACGCGCAGTGACTCCATTTGGGTCTTTTTCACCAATGACATGACTGTTCAGAATCAATTGAAGCAACCTTTTCACATTGAAAAAACCGGCTGAATAGCCCGAGTTATTCAATTGTGAAGCAGGCAATTCACCCGAACCAGCAAAGGGCGAAACTTTAATCAGAATCCGAACATTCCCTTCTATACCTATTGTTTGACTCAGACTGAAGGTGGCTTGCCGTGTAACCACTGCATCAGCTTCGAGCCTCTGTTCGTAATAGAGGGTTCCCAGATAAACAGATTCACCGCTTTCTGCCTCCAGAAAGACCTGTTCATTCCATCCGGTGGAAGATCGAAGATTACCTCTATTTTTAACTGTCCAGGAAATGATCGCATTTTGACCTGGAATCATCTCATTGGAATTTGCTTGAATATTATCTATGCTAAAATCCGGTCTGGGTGCATCAATAATAATCAAACCACCGGGATCGGAAGAGGCTTCCAGATTGCTTCCCTTCCTGGCACTCAGAATGACTTCAGAAAACCGGAACGAAAACCGATGACCAGTGATGCACGTATCAGGAACAAGTACCGGCAGCCTGAATAAAACACCGGAATTCCCTCTTAATGGGGTGTTCGTTATGGAATACAGTACAACAAGGTATTCCTGATTTCCCATTTTTTTAACAGAGACAGTGTGATTGGTTTTACGATCACTCACCGTCAGATTGGTGGTATCAGACATCGTAAATCCTTTGGGCAAAAATAGCCGAAACTGAATGGCAACGACCTGACTGTCATTACTCAGAGATATGGGAACAGAGGCTTCCTTGCCAGCTCCGATTTCCAACAATGGTATGCTCAGCCTATTTTCAGCCAGCGCACTCAAACTGAATAAATTCAGAATGAGGAATAGGAAAATGTATGTTGTTCGTTTCATAGGATTTTACTTTGAAACAATCCATTTAAAATTCTTAGTCTGTACCGTATCACCGTTCCTGATATCCAGTTTTAACATGTAAGCGCCGCTGGATACTATTTTGGAATACTCAATAATACGACTTCCTATTCCAACTTGATTCAGTTCTTGTTGGTTGATCAATTGCCCCTGCATGTTGTATAAACGGACTGTCAGCATTTCACAAGGTTTATACAGTAAGATCGTGACACTCTTGTCATTCATAAATACTTGAATGGATTTTTGAACGATATCGGACCAGCCAGTTGGAATATCAGCGATTCGAACAGGTACATTTTCTGCCTGCTTATTGGACAAGGTAGCACTTACTATTTGCGCCGATTCTGAAGACAATTGTGCCAAAGCAGTCGTGCCAATAGGTATTTCCTTTCCCGATCCGGAAAAGATTATAAAGTGTACTCCATTTGGCGTATTACGGGTGATGGTTTGGAAATCATTGCTGTTCAATAATATGCCAAGTTGCTTGTCTCGTACATTCTTAAGAGACAGATCCAATGCAGAAATTGGTTCCTGAATATCCAGTAAAAGCTCTCCATCTGAGATAAACAGGAAATTTTTAGAAGCAGCGGCCAAATCAGCTGATGCTTGCGTCGTATCAACAACGACTCCGCTTTCCAGCAATAAATTGACCGTTGAAACAATATCCTGAACCGTAATCTTAGTATCTGGATACGTATTTGCTGCAAACATATTGAATGGATAGGTATAGTCCTCCATTATTTTATTCAGTGTTTGTTGAACATCAAGTATATCTGTGTATTGGTCGATGTTGGCATCACCCATTTGATAGGTCATACGGATTTTTGCCCTGCTACCAGTCAGATAATTGTTGTTTTGTACAATTTCTACACTGTCTCCGGATGCATAATTCCAATCGCTGTAAAGTCCCAGTACAAACTTGTCAGTACTATAATTGATCCAGCCCAGGTTGGTGTTATTCTTTACAATAGAATAAGACAAGTCTTTCCTTTGAAGGTCAGATGTCTCGTATTTGTACCAAAACAAGGGTGGGATTTCCAAACCGGGATTTCTGGCCAAACGAATTTCCGGATGGCTGAACACCTGGTTTTGGAGGTATAATTCCCTGATATTTGGGGCGAGAAGCGTATTGATTCCGGTCAGTTTGTTGGATTGCAAATTCAACGTCCGTAGTTTTGGAAAGTGGTTGGCAAATGTCGCAATTTCACCACTCAGAGCATTGAAACTTAAATTTAGTTGAATTAAGCTGTCGCAAATATAGTTGCGTTTTTTTAGGGTATCTGCCAGAACAGTCAGACTTCCGCTCAACTTATTGTTGTTTAGGTACAATGTCTTTAAAAAGGCAAGGTTGAACAGCTCTGCAGGCATTGATCCGTTCAGGTTATTTTGATGCAGATCAATGGATACAACACGATTTTTAAGAAAAACGACTCCACTCCAGTTTGCGGAGATCAGTTTATCCGTTGTAAAATCCCAACGCTTAGTCCAGTTTTCTCCATCGGTTTGATCAACTAAAAGCTTCAAGGTTTTAAATTCCGCGGAGTCCAAAACATAGTGTTTTAAAGAAATGGGACTACTAAGATTCGAATTGTTCAATTCACTAATTTCAGGCATATTTAGCGCATAATCAGCAGCAACCATAAAGTGGGTGTAAGGCACCGTATCCAGAGGTAATACAGCGTGGAAATCGACCTGATAGGAGCTATCCGCTTTCAGTACCTTCCAGCCTTGGGAAGTGGCTATTGGCAATTTGTTCTGCTGATTGGCTCCAGATACCAGATACAACTGGTCATTCCAATAAAAACGATTGATCTTACCTCCTATGTTACGGATTACAGCATGAACATCAACTCCTTCTCCGGCATATAGTTCAGCGTTGGAAAAAGTAATGCTTTCTACCGTCAAATCAGGCAAACGGCCAATGTTGAAAGAATCTGTAACACTCCAAATAGAATCGCAGCTACTTTTGGCCAATATCCTCCAATTGTACGATTTGCCATAAATGCAATGATTGTAATCGGTGTAAGAACCTGTCCAGGATCCACTAACCAAGGGCTTTTCCGGCATAGAGTTATTGCTTTCCCATAGAAAAAGGTCATAGAGCACATTACTCTGTGCTTTCCATTTAAAAAGAACGGTGGGTGTTTCTATTATGGCATTACTGGCAGGCGCCAACAAGTTTGGCATTACATAAATGGAAGCTTGAACCACATATTTTATCTCCCTGGTATAGAACACATAACCGCTGCTCACCAATTGGATACGATAGGACAAAGTGTCCGTAAAAGTGGTGTCGTTTAGCAGAAGCATGGATGGTATACGAATTGTCCCGGAATTTACTTGCCCACTCAGATACAATGGAGTTTTGGTTAGCTGCCAATTTATGACATACTGATTTCCGATAACGGACAAATCAACTTCAGGTGTTGCATGACCGGAGCAAGAAACTATATCATTGAGTTCATGCAGTTCCGTTGCATTTAACTTAAGTCCGGAAAAAGCCATTTCCACTTCATTAAAACGAAAGTGAGTCGCTACTTCCAAAACAGTAGCAATATAGGCTTGATTCAACGGTCCTGAAAAATCCAGTAGTGGTATACTACTCAGACCATCAGACAGGAACGTAACAACAGGACCTCCCTTTTTTACTAATTTTGTAGTCAATTGCAAGAAAAGGACATGGAGGGCTGAATCCAAGGGGATATCAAACGTTTCTCCAGATTCTACCTGAATATATATATCACCTTGAATGGCACACCTTGAAAGTGTTTTGAACAAATCGAGACCCGATGTGAAATTCTTCACGTTATTCTTCTTTTTGCTTAAGGTATAATAGCCTTCCAGTGCCCACTTCGTCTCATTCGAGATGTCGATGTCCATCTTTAGTGTTTCCGTATCAACGCCGTCTGAAGCGCTCAAAGTCACTTCGTATGAGCCACCACCGGCAAAGACATGCATCGGATTTTTTTCTGTACTACTCTGACCATCTCCAAAATTCCAGTTAAATGTAACTGCATTTTCAGAAGACAAATTGGTGAATAATACCCGGTTTAAAAAAATGTCTGTATAAAAACTGGCATAAAGGTTTGAGACCAACGCGGTAACTCCAATTGAACCATTCAAGACAGGACAACTAACCTGTCCCTGAGGAGTGCCAAGTGTGGCATCACTAAAAATAACCGAATGGTTTGAACCAGCCTCCCAATCGGTTGGTAAAGTAACCGGAATAGTGAGTAGTATTCCAGACGAACCTTCGAGGGCCAACGAGTCATGAGTTACTGTAAATTGGAACAGGTTGTTTCCAAGTGTATCACACGTAAGCACATGCCCGTTACTACGACTGGAAAGATTGACACTCTGGTAATCGACCACGACACCTACAGGAAATGCGAGTTTAAATCCAGCCGATATGACTTCCTGATTTTCGTTGTACAGATACACTGGAAATGCCAGATTGCTGCCCAAAGCACCAGTTTGGCTGATAGCAGACAAATTGTATTTGGCAGTGATTCCAGAGTTAGGTTCCCCTGAACTGGTCGGGTCGTAATGGAAATGAGCAGTAAGTGTGTCGTCCATTGTGCCCATTTTGTAATTCAGACTATAGTTTTTGGCGTAAAGTGTATCTTTATGATACCAGCCATCAAAAACAAAACTTGAATTCGAATAGGCATATTGATACAATGATTCACCCTCTCGCATTTCAATACCGCTTGAGTTGTTGAAATAGCCACCGTTTAAGGGATCTGCAATCAAATACAACCGATGTTTGGGAGCCTGGTAATTGGGATCAGTCGGATTTGATGGATTGTATTCATATCTTGCAGTCAGTAAAACAGATCGAGTAGGTATCAAATAATTAAAGCTGTACTGCATACTCAACAAGGAGTCACCCTCCCACCATCCTTTAAACGTATAACCAGTTAGTCCATTTGATGAAACGGAAACAGATTTTCCACTTTCAAAATAACCGCCTCCATTGGTGGAGCTGATGTTTATCGGACTTGTTTGAAGGGATAGTAGATACTTCTGCCTTAATTCAAAATGAGCAGTCAAATGTACGTCTCTACCAGGCATGGTATAATTAAAAGAGGCTGCATTGGAAAGCACTGTTTCACCATCATTCCAGGATATAAAAACGTAATGGTCGTTGGGTATAGCCTTTAGTGCGACCCTGATTCCTTGATGATAGTGCCCTTCTCCTGTCACACTTCCTGCCTGTATTGAATCGGAGGTAAGCGTCAAGGCGAACCCCGTTTCTGGTTCAGGTGGATTGGTCGGATTGTAATCGTTTGTTTCTAGTGCATACCCAGACAGGCAGCACAAGAGAAACATCGCGATTCCGGTTATGAATCGTTTCATACTATTGAAGTATTAGAATACAACAGACTTGAAGGTCTTTCCATCCACTTTAACAAGGTAAACACCCTTGTTTAGGGGCACCTGGATGAGATTATCCTGTGCAACGATTTCTTTCATCAAGAAACCATTCAGTGAGAAAACGGAAACTTTATTTCCAGCCTTAGTGACAATATTGATTTTTCCACTTGTACACCAAACATTGGTCAAGTCCTCTTTTACTGGTTCAGTTCGGGTGATAATATCCGATAAGATCAGCTCAAAGCGATTGTCAAATGTCCCTATATCGGTTGAGAATTGATAGCTTTCTCCGTTTAGCCTTGTTTTTGTCTGAAGTAATTTATCGGACAAAATGATAGTGCCAAAGCCTTCAGCCAAATCAGAAACGGCCAATGTATAAGTACCTGATTCTCCAATGTAACAACCCAGGCGAATGACACCTGATTCCATTGGACGTTCATTGATAGCATACATCACGCCAGTATTATCCAAGGTGTATATCTGTGGCACCAAAGTTTGACTACTCATAAATTTGGAAGCATCTGATTCGAGTTCATAGGATACGCTGGCGCTCGGATTGATAACCAACCTGCATTTATCCATGTACTCTTTACCGCTAATAATCAGGTTAATAAGCATCCTGTTTACAGCCGTCCTGAGTCTTGACATGCTGTGATTGGCCGGTAGAACTTGATACGTTAATTGTCGACCTTGGGAGAGAAAGTTTATTTGTGACAGATCATTCGGTTTTTGAACAAAGAATGCTTCGTAAGGTTTAAGTGCATACTGATCGTCGGTTCGTGAAAGAGCCTTATAGGTTTTATAACGGTTGTCCCAAACAGTAATCGGTGCCATGATTTCAATGTAATAAATATCAAAGAATGCCGGATATGGATTTCCTACCAAATTCCAGCTTTTATTGGCTAAGGATGTAGATTCAAATTCTTTGAGGTTGAAACTTCGGTTTGAAGAAATAAAAATCTGATCTTTCGTCGCATCTGTGGGACGAACATTCAGCTCTGACGCAACGCTACATTGATAAATGTAACCTTCACCTGGTTTCAATATACTGTCATTGGTCATCGTTTTCCAGCTACTTCCCCCACCATTGATTGCCCGCGATGCACCATCGTATTTCCGGAACACAAACTGAGCATTGTTATTGATCGACAAACTATCAATTGGTACATCAAAAGGGAAAGTCAGATAATACCAAAGACCCGCATTGGTATTCAATCTAATGTTAACATTCTGAGCCGTTATCGATGGAAAATCACTGACTAGCTCGCCGTAATAGGGGGAATTATTGGTGTATCCATAACTGTAATCCCAACCACTATTTAGCGTAGCATTTAAGATAAATTGGTTGGTAGCCATAGGGGCATTACCACGTACTGTTAGAGAGCCCTGATTTAGTATAGTCACATTGGGTGTACCATTTGGTCTGATATTATCAGATAAAACCAGGTCTGCAGATATTGGAAGATCTTTAACCACATCACTCATGGTATAAACAGGGTAAAATGAACTCCAGATATTAGCTTGCTTATACATATTGGATGTCCAGGAAGGTACTGTCAATGAGCATTGCGTTTTATCCATGCCGTTGAATGGATCGGACGATAAAACAGGGGGTGTTGGCTGTTCGCAACGAATATTTTTCAAAGAAGTGCAATAACCAAAGGCGCTGCCTTCAATGTTGCTCAAACTGGAAGGAAGAAAAACGGAATCAATGGGACAATAACCGAAGCTCCAAGGACCCAGACTGGTCAGCTTGTCAGGAATAACAAGACGTTTAATGTTGTTTGAATAAAAGGCATAATCATCAATATATTGGAGGCCTACCGGTAAATCAAGATTAACCAGTGCGCAATCGTAGAATGCATTAGTTCCGATAGAGGTTAGACCCACCGAAAAATGCACATTTTGTAATGCTGTACAACTATAAAAGGTGGAATAATTGATGGCACTAAGATTAGGTGGTATGTTAATAGATTTTAGTTTGTTGCAATAGGCAAAGGCCTCAGGTCCCATATAGGTTAGTGATTGAGGCAACACACTATTTTCCAGTGCATAGTTGTTGTAAAAGCATTGATAACCCATACTTCTAAAACCTTCAGAAAAGAAGACAGACACCAGGCTGCTGCAATTTTGGAAGGTATAATCTGGAATTGATAGCACCTTTTTCGGAATACGGATGGAGGCAATATTTGTGCAACCATAGAAAGCTCTGGTCCCAATAGATGAAAGGCTATCAGGCAGTATCACTTCCAACATCAGATTCTTATTCTGAAATTGATTATCTGGTATTTGTACTAATTCAGCATGTTGAAGATTGAGTGAAACAAGTGAAGGCATACTTTGCTTAATCACACTCAAGTCTGTCGTATTCATGGGACCTGTAACAGTCAATTTATGAACATCCTTCAGGTACAAAAGAGGATCCGTTTGCAAAATAGCATCCCCCATGGTTCCGGCACTGGCAAGCGTAACATCAACCGTTGTCAGCGAATCACCACCAATGATGAGAAAACCGGACCACGCACTCCGATACGCAGAGACTGAAGCAACGGGTACAAAAACAACCCGGAGGTTTCCTAGACTAGTAGACACTTCGTAAAGCGAGGGTGGAGTCGAAGCCAAAGATTTACAGCTGGAATAGCCGCAATTATTGAATGCAGTAGATCCTATATTGGTTAAATATTGTGGTAAAACCAATTGTCCTTTTAGTGCATTACAGTCTCTGAATGCATAATGTCCGATTTGAGTCAAACCAACGGGAAAAACGACGGAATCCAGGGCATAGCAATAATTAAAAAGACCTTCATTGATGATTGTCAGGTTGCTAGGCAGTTTGACCATTTTTAATGAAGAGCAGCTGCTAAAGGCATAACTTCCTATCTGGGTGATTGTTGCTGGACATATTAAGCTGTCGATCAAACTACAATATTGAAAAGCATTGTTCCCTATGCTTTGAGTCAAATTTGGAATAGAAAGTTTTTGGAGAGAAGAGCAATTATAAAAAGCATAAGCACCTATGGTGACTAAATTTTCCGGAAGTTTCAAGGATTTTAGAGCCGGACAAATGTAAAAAGTATATTCACTGATAGTTTGAAAATTGGTAGGGAAAACGACATTTTCCAGGGCTCTGCATTCCCGAAAAGCAAAACTTTGCAAAGAAGTCAGATAGTTTGGTAGAATCATTGATTTGAGTGATGAGCAGTATGCAAATGCCTCATAACCTATGCCAGTCAAAGTAACTGGAAGTTCAATGGATTCGAGGGACGAGCAATGATAAAAAACATAGTTGTTTATAGCGTTTAGTTTAGCCGGCAAGTGTATTTGCTCCAGAGATGTACAATTGTAAAAAGTCGATTCATACAACGTTGTCAGCGTATCTGAAAGATTTACCGTTTTTAAACTTGTACAATTCCGGAAAACGTTATCAGACAAATAAGTAAGTCCTCTGGGTAATGCTATTGATTGCAATGCATAGCAATTCTCAAAAGCGCGATAATAAATAGTATTCAGCTTTGCTGGCAGAATAACCGAGTCCAGTAAAGTGCAATTCTGAAAAGCATAATAGTAAATAGTCCTTAAGCTATCGGGTAAAACAACCCTTTTTAAAGAGGGGCAATTATAAAAAGCATAGTTGCCGATAGAAGTTAATCTCTTGGGCAATTTTACACGGACAAGGGACGTTTTTCCGTAGAAAGCCTGCTCCTGAAAATTACTTGAATAATAGACAGCTTCAGACATATCCAGGTTGGCCAAAAGTGGTAAATACGACCGTAGATAATTGATATCTGCAACATTCAAATACCCAGTTATTTTCAAGCTAACGACCAAAGCTGCCTGATCTGCAGGTAAAATATTGGATAGATAGCCAGCCGTTGGAACATCAACAATCAAGTTGGTGGGATCTTCTGCTCTTTGAGCTGAAGCGTTGATTGATACGACATTTACAGGATTCCAGACTTGCGAAACGGCGGTAATGAGCATAAAGCACAGTACCATAGCCAATAAGAATAAACGCTTTTTCATAGTCTATTGTATTTGGATGAATAATTATCCGGAAGGTACAAGAATAGAAAGCGGTGAATTCCAGCACATTAATTTATGCTGTGTATGATATAACCTTACAATAACAAATAAAAATTAAAAATGTTTAGTCTTTTGTTTTGCTAGCAGAAAAAAAATAACTCAACGACATAATTAAATGGAAAAACAGATCAAATCACTAAAAAAACCACCTGTTTAATACGCAAAAAGCATACTTAAACAGATGGGGACTTTTTTAAAAGCTGGACTAGTCGTCCTTATTTTATCTGAATTTTCTTAGTAAAATCTGTATTCACTTTTAACAAGTAAATGCCTGGTGCAAAAGAAGAGGTGTTCAAGCTATAGACACTTTTATCCGTTTCTCCTAAAAAGACCTTACGACCTGTCATATCTATCATTTCAAGTTTGGAATGATCTTTCAGATTTTCAATGTACAATACATCTTGATCTGAATATGATGAAATGGACTCTTTCGTATTTTCACCGATTGAATTGTTCAGATCGATCACTTTCAGGGATACAGCCTGATCATTCCATGTCCTGCCCAGCGATGTCAAACTGCTTATAAATTCTTTGGAAGTTCCTTGGAAATTATCCTGCATATAAAGTATCAATTTGTACCCATTCTGAACTTTAATGGATGAAATATCTTTGATCTTAAGAAATCTATTATTCATCAAACCTAGGAAAAATAGATCATCTTGAGTATAATTTCCAGGCGTCAGTCCCATGCTCCAGGCTCCGCCTGTCTCGCCATTCTTATTGTATAAATCATCCTGAAAAATAGCTACTGGTTCAGCCACTTTTTTCTGACCACCTAGAGTCAGAGACATTTTAAGAAATGCGCTGGCTGCTGATGCCTGATCAAGTAGCTGATATCTTTTACCATCCTTGGCAGTGTCATTCCACGATTCGGGATAATATCCGTCTGCATCTTTGCAATTATCGTGCAGGTAGGACAGGTAACCAGCAACTATATTCAGCCAGTTTTGATCCTTGTCTACAGCATACAAATTCACGTAAGCATCTGTCATATCGTGACCTCCCCAACAACTAACTTCATTCAAACGACGGGTTTGCCATGAAATATACCTGGCCTCCATTGCGTGTCCGATATTCTGGGCATCCTTTAGATATTTATCCTCCTTCGTTATTTCATAAAGCAATATAGCAGCTTGCATCACAACAGCATTTTCATATCCTCTGTAACCTGGACCTATACCCCATCCAGCCGTTTTCATGAATTCATACAGACGTTTTCCATCCAATAAATATTTCTCTGTTTGAGTTGCTTTGTAAAGTCTTAAACAAACACAAGCGGTTGGAGCAGTAGCGCACGTAGCAAAACTGTCAAATCGATCACTCGTTGGGTCACTATCCTTTTCATGAAAACGAATACCACCACTTGGACATTCACCGCTCATACAGAAAGTGTATATAGACCTGGCTCTTGTGAGATAGAGCAATGTACCCGTTTTATCATACAGATCCATATAATCCTTGGCTATCCAGGCATTATCATCGTAATAACGGTCGTTTTGTCCACCGTTTACGGCATTGTAAGCAAAATAGCCCTTTCCGTAATAATAATATTTAGTATGAAATTCTTCACAAAGACCCTTTGCATCATCTATGCGATTAGCATAAATAAGCGCTTTCAGTGCAATACCCATTGGCCAGGCATAAGCAGCACCACTTCCAACTTGCTCATCGTATAAATAGTTCGAATTATTCCTTCTTAAATGGGCATCCATGACCGCCAAGGATTCGTTTCCCCATTGACGGAAAGTTGCAGCATCTTGTGCTGCAACACTTAAAATGGTAGCCAATGCTACAACAAGTACTAAATGTCTTTTCATAGAAACAGGATCGATTTATTTAATTATTCGAGACTTAATGGTTGCAAAGATGGCCAAATTTACGCGAAAAATCAATATAAAATCATTTATCAGTAGTTGATCCTTTAAATGTTGATGCATAAATACATTGGAATAAGTGATGGTACTCCTTGCGTAGAAAAACAGAAATTACAATACGAGTGTAAACCCTGTATAGAAAGGATTCAGATGATCACCCAAAATCATTTTTAATCTTCTGAAAGTATGCACTCCAGTACAATGTCCAGTATACAAGCAAGCTTGAGGATTTTCATCGTAGAGGGTCTGACTAATTTTATCCAACTCATCCTCTTTTTCAAAAAGCTCTACATTGGTTGGATCCAAAAGGTGAAATCCTCCAATTAGAAAAGTGACAGGTAGCGGAACATAGGTTTTAACCAAATCCAGTATATTCAATACACCATTGTGAGCACATCCAGTGAAAACAAGTAGTTCGGTTTTTCCGAAACAGATGGCCAATTCATGGTCAAAATCATCGCTTTGAAAACCATAACCGTTATCTTTATAGAGATATGCATTTCCTTTTGGAAGTGGATATTTGTCATTTAAAGTAGGGAAAACATAAATACCTTCACCCAAATCCATAAAATCATATACATAAATAAAACGATTCTTGTAAGGAGAAAAATTGAAATCAATACCAAGATTATGCAGACCGTCATTGGTTGAAAAGAACTTCTGACTCAATGCCATATCTGATATTACAACCTTAGCTTTCTTGTTTATCTCCAAAAAAGCAGGCAATCCCCCAATGTGATCAGAATGCCCATGAGAAATAAAGACATAGTCGATATCCTTTATATCTACCCCTAAAGAAATGGCATTTTTTATAAACAATTCAGAAGCGCCCGTATCAAGTAACCATTTTTGGCCTTGATACTCCAGATAAATAGAGAGTCCATGTTCGGTCTCCAGATTTGCATCCTGAATTCTGTTATCCATTAATACCTGTATCTTCATGTTTGGATTTATTTGTTTTAATGAGCCCCAAATTTCGTTATAATCAATGGGAAATAATATATGTTCACTTGATCAAAGTGATCAAAATTAACAAATAGTATCCAGGTCTTTAATTTATGCATTATATTGAACAATCGGAACCATTAGTAGGTGCACCATACAATAAAATGCAACATTTTGGGTTTAAAAAGTTTATATGTTCTTTCTTCGTATTAAACCCATATTTAGTTGGCTGTTTAATTTAATTTTGTACTTTTACCTCAAATTAACATTTATTATGAATCGGACTCTATATATACCTTTGCTTCTTTTATGCTGCATAATGGCATTCGGGTGCATTGCCCCTGAAAAGAAAAAGGTTTCCGTACGCGGAGATATAGATAATCTGGGATTTTCGACCCTTTATATCTCCTACTTTAATAAAGATAAAATCCTTGCTTATGATACAGTATACTCCTCTCGTTCAGGTAAATTTGAATTTAAAGTTGACTCCTACGATAAAATAACCCCGGTTACCATCTATTTTGCACAAAAAAAATGCTGGACAACCTTATTTGCTGCACCCGGAGATCGTATTAGTATCAAGGGAAATATTCAAATGGTCGACCTACTCTTTATTTCGGGTGGTGTCGTCAACAATGACCTTAACCGGTTCAAGAAACAAATTCAGAAATTATATATTACGCGCCAGGCCATTTTGAATGGCAAATATCCTACTTCAGATGAAAAAGAACAGCATCTGGCAGAAATCAATCTATTGTTGAAACGATCCGCCAAAGAATTTATCAAAGAAAATCCAGATGCTATTGCCAGTGTTGTCCTCATACAAGATTTCTTTTATCAGGAATACGACCCTATCACCAAAGACCTGCTAAACCTACTGGTGGGTGAAGCACAAGCATTTCATCTCACCCAACGTATCCGTGAAGGCATGAAAGAATGGTAAATTTCCGATATTAATATTTATTTATTGTTTGCTTTTTATTTTTTTATTGTTACTTTTGTAAACATATAATAAAATAAATCATGCTTGTAAAACTTATTAGCGCAGCCATTCATGGTGTTGGAGCTGAACCAGTATGGATAGAGGTGCACTTGTCGAGAGGTATTCGTTTCTCTCTCGTTGGACTACCGGATAATGCTGTGCGTGAAAGCCACGAACGCATCGTTTCCGCCCTACAGGTCAATGGCATGGATTTACCCCGAAAACAAATAGTCATTAATATGGCACCGGCCAATCTCCGAAAAGAAGGAACCTCATACGACCTTCCGCTCTTGGTAGGAATCATGGCTGCTGGTGAATTAATTCCAGTTGATTCACTGGAAAGCAGCCTATTTATTGGTGAGCTATCTCTGGATGGACATTTACAGCCCGTTCGCGGCATATTGCCTGTTGCGGTACTGGCACTAGAGATGGGCCTTAAAAGGCTGATATTGCCTGCCGAAAATGCATTAGAAGCTGCCGTTGTGGAAGGGTTGGAAGTTTACGGTATGAATGACATCAAAGAAGTCGTTCTTTTTCTGAAAAAAGAGCTGAAAAAAGACCCACAAAAATCACCTGATTTCTTTACAGATAACAACACAAGAGCAAAATACACTGATTTCTCCGATGTAAAAGGACAAGAAAATGTCAAAAGATCCATCGAAGTAGCCTGCGCTGGTGGTCATAACTTGATAATGATTGGACCACCTGGAGCAGGTAAGACTATGATAGCCAATTGCATTCCTGGTATTTTGCCACCTATGACTTTGAAAGAATCCCTGGAAACAACCAAAATTCATTCAGTGGCAGGAAAAACAGACTCAGTCAACGCCCTACTCATTGAAAGACCATTCCGGTCACCCCATCACAGCATAAGTGCTATTGCACTGATCGGAGGAGGAAGCAAACCACAACCAGGAGAAATATCCCTGGCGCATAATGGAGTGCTATTCATGGATGAATTACCTGAATTCCAACGTTCCGTGCTGGAAGTACTGAGACAGCCACTTGAGGAAAGAAAAATACGCATTTCCAGGGCGAGTTACGCCATAGACTATCCTGCCGGTTTTATGTTGGTGGCATCCATGAATCCATGCCCATGTGGCTATTACAACCATCCGGACAAACCCTGCGCCTGCTCTCCGGGTCAGGTTCAGAAATATATTAACAGGATTTCAGGACCATTGTTGGACAGAATAGACTTACAAATAGAAATCACGCCCGTTTCTTACGACAAGTTGAATGAAAGAAAGGACGCTGAATCGAGTGAAGCTATTCGAAATCGCGTCATGATCGCCAGGAATATTCAACTGGAACGTTTCAAAAACCGTCCAGAGATATTTTGTAATGCACAAATGAACACCCGTGACATTCGTCGATTTGCACAGTTAAACATTTCCGGGCAAAACCTATTGATGATGGCCATGAAAAAACTGAACCTTTCTGCCAGAGCTTATGACAGAATACTAAAAGTTTCCAGAACAATTGCTGATCTGGAAAATTCAGAGGAAATTCAGGTACAACACGTTGCAGAGTCTATTCAATACCGGACGCTGGATAGGGAAAATTGGGGACAATAATTAATTTTCAGACTTCATTCATAGCCTGATAGCAAGACATCAGGTTGTTGGGGTTTAAGTCGTCTGTATCGAGAATAAATTTAGCTTTCATATAAAATTTTTCTCGTTTATCCAGCATTTCAGCAATATTGGATTCCAATTCTTCATCGGTTTTATGACTTAGTAATGGACGTTTGGTGCGTGACATTTTTAAACGGTCCCTCAATTCACGGACGGAAGTCCTTAAATAAATGGTTTCTCCCATGCTATTCATAAACTCCACATTTTCAAAAAAGCAAGGTGTACCACCGCCAGTAGCAATCAAACAATCATCCATTTGGGCCACTTCATGAAGTGAGTCGCGTTCAATTTTGCGAAAGCCTGATTCTCCAAATTCATCAAACATAGATGAGACCGTTCTGGCATATTTATTTTCGATATAATCATCCAAATCAATAAAAGAAAGATTCAACTCCTTGGCCATCAGTTTTCCGTATGTGGTCTTTCCTGAACCCATATATCCAATTAAAAAAATTCTAGTCTTTTGCATGTTAGTCAATTAGGTCTTGTTTTATTATACAAGGATACAAAAAAAAGAAGCCAACTCAAAAGGGTTCACTTCTTTTTACTAAATACATACTGTATCAATTAGGAAAGACTATTGTTCCACAAGAGTATAAGTACGATGATACCCAACACAATACGATAATAACCAAAGAGACTAAAATCGTGACGACGGATAAAATTCATTAAAAACTTTATGACAGCGTAAGCGACCAAAAAGGAAGTCACAAAACCCACAGCGATGACCATCCATTGCTGGGCGTCAAATGCAAAACCATTTTTATAAAGTGTCAAAGCCGTAGCTCCTGCCATTGTAGGAATAGCAAGGAAAAAGGAGAATTCTGCGGCTGCACCCCGTGAAAGACCCAGTAACATAGCTCCTATGATGGTTGCTGCCGAACGTGAGGTACCTGGTACCATAGCCAGACATTGGAAAACGCCAATAGCAATAGCAAGACCAAAAGGTATGGCTGAAACAGAATTAATCTTAAATCTGGTTTTTTTGGCATTGAATCGTTCCAGCACTATCAGGATAACACCGTAGAAAATCAACGATATAGCTACTACTTTAGAATTGAAAAGATGCTCCTCAATGGCATCATCAAATAAAAGTCCCAAAACGACAGCGGGAAGTACACCAACTAACACTTTAAGCCAAAGCTGCCAGGTTTGACTCTTGTGTTCAGCCGAACCGGCAAAAGGCCAAAGGTCTTTCCAGAAAAAAAGGATGACAGAAAAAATGGCCCCAAGTTGAATAATAACTTCAAAGGCAGTTGTAAACGACTTGTCTGTTGATAGCTGAAGATATTCATCTACCAGAATCATGTGACCTGTACTTGAAATTGGCAGAAATTCGGTGATACCTTCTACAATTCCAATAATCAGGGCTTTAAGTAACATCAAAAAATCCATGGTGTAGGTTTGGTTTTAAGCAAAAACGGTCTCTTTTAAAAGAAAAAAGAGACCATTTTTGAACGTGAACATGATTAGAATTTTATTCCCATTTGGTGTTACGCATATCACCAGATTTTGCAAACTCGAGGTGCATGGCATGACTCATACTTAGCGTGTGAGGCATATGTCCCCCTTTGCTAAGCTTCAAATAATCCCAAAGCATTTGTTGGTAATCCGGATGCACACAATTTTCAATAATTGTTTGAGCACGTTGAATTGGAGATTTGCAACGCAAATCTGCTACACCAAGATCTGTTATAAGAATTTTTACTGAATGTTCGTTGTGGTCCTGATGAGAAACCATAGGAACGAAAGCACTAATCTTTCCACCTTTAGCCACAGACGGGCAAGTAAAGATTGACAAATAGGCGTTGCGGGTAAAATCACCGGAACCACCGATACCATTCATCATCTTAGTTCCAAGAACATGGGTAGAGTTTACATTACCAAAAATGTCAGCTTCTAAAGCCGTATTGATGGTGATCAATCCCAAACGACGAGCCACTTCAGGATTATTGGATATTTCCTCAGGTCTAAGAACCAACTTATCTTTGAAGAAATCCCAATCGGCATAAACTGAATTCAGCAATTCAGGAGAAATGGAAAGGGAGCAGCCACTTGCAAAAGTAATATCTCCTGAGCGCAACAGGTCAATAACTGAATCCTGAATTACTTCGGTATACATCGTAAATGGTGGTACTTCAGGATTTGAACCCAAAGCGCCCAAAACGGCATTGGCAATATTTCCAACACCAGATTGAATGGGTAGAAAAGAAGATGGAATACGACCGGCTTTCATTTCGCTCACTAAAAAACTGGCAACATTATCACCAATAGCGATAGTTGCTTGATCGGGCGCCGTAAAGCTGCTAGTCTGGTCAGGTTCGCAGGTTTCAACAATACCCACGATTTTAGAAGGATCTACTTTCAATACAGGGCTTCCTATGCGGTCAGAAGGCTTGTAAACGGGGATCTCTCTACGAAAAGGAGGATCCAGTGGTTCGTAGACATCGTGCAATCCTTTGATAAACTTCGGATGGTTTGAATTCAATTCAATGATGATTTTATCTGCCAGGTGAGCAATAGTAGGCGATATACCAACACCGGAAGTTAAAACCAGTTCACCATCTTCATTGATGTCAGCAACTTCAATGATAGCAACATCCACCTTACCCAGAAATCCGTAACGAAGTTCCTGAGCCAGATTGGAAAGGTGCATATCAAAATAGCTGGCACTTCCAGAATTCAAACTATTCCTCAAATCTTTATTGGATTGATAGGGTGTACGAAACAGAATGGCATTGGCTCTGGCTAATTCTCCATCCAGAGAATCACCGGTAGAAGCACCGGTAAATACACCGATCTTAAACTCACGACCTGCTTCGTGTTCCTTTACTGCCTTTTGGGCTATGGCTTTTGATACTATTTTCGGAGATCCGGCCGGGGTAAAACCACTGAAACCTACACGGTCGCCATTCTTGACAATTGATGCTGCCTCTTCAGCAGTAATGAATTTTAAAGACATACTCTTGGCTGTTATTTTAGACGGCGCAAAGGTATGAATTTAATAAACACGAAAAAAATGATTTCAAATGGTTTTTTGATAAGAAAATCAAAACTTTGGCCGCAGGATTTCACTGTAAATGATGCCCTTCTTGAGTTCATCCATTTGTTTCAGATTCAATGACTTCAAAATGGGATCGGACTCCGTCTGGTGAACCGTTTCAGGCTCTTCATACAAATGAGACTTAACACGAACTCTGCTGGGCGATTTTTCAGCAACAGGTCTGTTTTTGTAATAGTTAGAAGCCAAATCAGGACGCTTCAAAGGTTCCACTTTTTGTTTTGTAACCTGCATCCGCCCTGCAGGCTGGCGATCTAAAGATGAGGTATCTGACTGTACGACAGGCTGAAAAACAGGTTTAGGATTTGATGGAATGTAATCATCATCCTTATCCTGCAATTCGTCTAGAAGTTTCTTAAAGATCTCTCCAGGTCTGGAACCTTTAAAATCAGGCATACTGGCATCAGCATCACTTACAGGCTTTTTCTTGATGGCCTTAGTAACAGAAGATATGACAGAAATGGCAAGAATGCCGTAAAAAATCAAGTCTCCGATATCCATAATTAACTAATTTAAAATTCAGCCCGGCCAAAGCCATGAATAGCCATTAATTCAATACTGCCAACGATTACTTTGTGAAAGGATAGCAAAATTGGGCGATTTTTGCTATATCCGATGCTTTAGTAAAATCAATTTTCTCAACAGTTACAAACTTTTCTATTTCTACCTGTTGTTTTTTAAACAACTTCACGAGTATTTTTAGAGAATTGATTTTTTTAAAGTTGTTTTTGATTTTCAGATAATAGCTGCATTCAGTAAAAGTCATGACCTTCTCATCAGCATTAAGCGGCGTAAAGTCTCCTGAACTGCCAATTCCTGAAATGTTAGTAACAGCAGTAGTATTTGAATAACCACCATAACCTACCCCTTTTCCTGAAGAAAGGATCTTTGCAGACCATTGAATATAGTAGTAAGTATCACCAACAGCAATCTGTTCGTAGAAAGGGCCATTACCTGAATTTACGAAAAATCGGTCATTTATATTAACAGCTTCCACAGACTCAGGCACACCAAATTCCATAATTTTACCTTCAGCATCTTTAAACAACATCTTCTGCTCTATGGTATAATAATTGAGTTTAGCGTTGATCCTGCTACCATCTTTATTTAGAACAAACCCATTGGTAAAATCTGGAAATAGATAACCATTAGACTCTGCCTCTTGAGCAAAGAGGCATGTAGGCAAGAGGAGTAATGTCATCAGAAAACTTAAACAAATGGCTTTCATAAAGTTGTAAGTTAGGAGTTTATACCTTTGAATAATATCAGTAAACAGGTTTCGACTATCGAGAGCTTAAAGTTAATGATGTATTTGTAAAAACTAAAAAAAAATGAGTTAAAATAGAAAAATGGCACTCCAGCAGGTTTTAAAACCCTTGAAATGCCTCTTTTCTATTTAAATCTATGCTCCATTTTAAATTATACCTGGCAATGAAAACTATCTAGTCAGACCAAAAAGAGCGCGGCTCTAGAGAATATATCATTGAATGAACTATTCAACAAAGAAGGTTCTACACGTCCGTTTGTAGGAAAAGGTGACTCATGGGTGTATTCATACGGAAAATCCATCAACGTAAAATGCTTTACAGCTTCTGAAGTTCCCATACAAGCTTCTACACCAGCATAAGGCATCACTTTATCTTTTTTCAATGAAATACCGGACAAGCGATTACCCAACTTAGAAAAGAAATTCTCTCTTTTCTCTCGTTCCAATCCAGGAATAATCATGGTGTTGAAAGCATCCAAAGTTTCATCCTTTGGTCCTTTTAAGTTACGATATTTTTGACTGAGCCATTCCGTACAGTAAAAATCAAATAAGCGTTTATATGCAGGTTTATCCATGATACATCGAGATTCACCAAACATTTGCTCAAAGATGGACCCACCGCAAAAAATAAAAAGCTTGGATTCGTTAAACAACTTCTCCGGATTGGCCATCAGGAGTATTTCTGAAAGAAAGGCACCGATAGAATAGGCAAAAAAATCAACTGAAGCGCCAGGAGCAAATAAGGGATGGTCTCCCTTCTTGATTTGTCGGACCAGGTCTGTCAAATCCTGAACAGTTTGCCTACCAGTGGTATAAAAACGTTCGGGGTCTTCAGACAAACGTTCACTGAGCGCCACATTGGCAAAACACAAAGACCTGTCCTCCCCTACTTCCAATTGACGTTTTTTTACCAAAAGCGACATGCTTCGCGGGTCACTCCATTGAACCGGAGAACGATTAATGTGATAGGCTATGGGAAAAAGCAGGACGGCCTTTCCGGTATTTTTTGCCAGATATTCGGCCCAGCAAAGATATTTATCCCAATTTCGTTCGTTCAGACCATGCAAAAGTACAATGACCTTTCTGGCCTTTTTAGTACCGTGGTGAATAAACACCGGATAGTTGAAACTACGATTTTCAGTTATCAGCAGATCTTTCGATATCGGATTACCCAATGCTGTATTGTTGTTGGAATAACCGGACTCAAAAGTTTGAAAACGGATTTCCAGGGAAGATTCTTGTATGGCCACTTCTTTTCCTAAACCGAAAAGTTGAAGTAATGCCTTTTGTCTTTGAACAAAATTAATGAATTCCATAATGACCTATTATTAATGACCTATTGAGAAACCTATAATACTCGTTTCTGCTTAGCTTGATACTACCTCATTAATTGGTAGCGGCTGACAGATTTTTACACAAATGAACAGCAGGAATGATTCATCTCCAAATTAATGGGGTTCGAACCACATCAATGGGGCATATTTACTATATATGGGATTAAAATCGCTCTACAGGGGTGAGAGTTCTACAAAAAAGAATTTTCGAAAGAATTGATAAAGATGGAGAAATCAGCTACTTTTGTAAAACATTAATTGGAAAGTCATACAAACTGACCATGAACCAAAAAATTCCTGAATTTCTGTACGAAAAAGGCAATATAATCCGCCTGATACTTTTCACGGCGTTTTTTGCCTTGGGATTTATAAACCTATATAAACCATTCGGTTCAAATGAATGGTTCAGGGTATCGTCTGCCACATACTTTCTCGGATCAAGCCTGATCATGCTTACCGGGGTCATTGTTGTGGTAATTAGCCGCATCATCATGTACTATTACTGCAAGAAAAAAGAATTGCTGCTACTTCAATATAGTATATGGGTACTTGCAGAGATTCTGGCAATGTCTGCTTTTTATACCTTATTTGAAAAAAATGTGTTGCATGACATGCGTACTATTGAAGTCATGATCAAGCAATCATTCATCAATACGAGTCTGGTACTGCTGCTTCCCTATGCCATATCCTGGCTCTATTTTTCGTGGAAAGATAAAAATAAAAAGCTTCTGGATATGGTAAAAGATGAAAATACCGTCGATCTGACCAAAAAGGGCATGCTCAGTTTCTACGACGAAAAAGGAGATTTCAAACTGTCCGTACAATCCGAACAGTTGATTTATCTGGAATCGGCTGACAATTACGTTAAAATCTATTATCTGAACAAGGGTAAATTGTCCAATTTTATGCTTCGGAACTCACTTAAGACGCTCGATGAGAGCTTTACAAATACCGCTTTAATCAGATGCCACCGGTCCTTCATTGTAAACTTTGACAAAGTCAAGGTCTTGAGAAAAGAAAAGGATGGCATTTATCTGGCAATAGACCTGGAAAACATCCCTGACATTCCAGTATCAAAAACATATACGGAAAGAGTTATGGCAAAATTCGCCCATTATTCTGTATAGTTAATTCATGATTATTCATTTTTCCTATCCTAATCTGAAAGGATTTGCACAATAAGATCAAATAATGGACTTAAAAAATCAAAAAGTATTTATTGAAACATACGGCTGTCAGATGAATGTGGCAGACAGTGAAGTTGTTGCCTCCATTCTGGAAATGGACGGATTTACTGTAACCGATACGTTGGAAAATGCAGACTTGGTATTGATGAATACCTGCTCCATCCGCGACAATGCTGAACAAAAAATATTCTCGCGCCTTCAATATTTTCAATCCTTGAAAAGAAAAGGTAAAAAGCTGGTTGTAGGAGTATTGGGTTGTATGGCTGAAAATGTAAAAGACGAGCTGATTCGCGACCATCACGTAGATCTGGTCGTTGGACCAGATGCCTATCTGGACCTTCCAAACCTGATTGGCGCTGTTCAACAAGGTGAAAAGGCCATCAATATAGAACTTTCGGCTACCGAAACATATAAGGACATCATTCCTGCCAGGCTTGGTAATGCCAGGATAAGCGGTTTTATCTCAATCATGCGCGGATGCAACAATTTCTGCACCTACTGTATAGTGCCTTATACCCGTGGACGGGAAAGAAGTCGGGAGCCGGAAACCATTCTGAAGGAGCTGGATGACTTACACAATAGAAATTTCAAGGAAGTGACTCTATTGGGACAGAACGTCAACTCTTACCGATTTGGGGAAAGTGAAGAAAAGGGAGACAAAGACCTAAATTTTGCGGGTTTGCTTGCAATGGTGGCCGAAGCACAACCCAATATGCGGATTCGTTTTTCCACTTCCCATCCAAAAGATATGTCGGATGAAATATTGGAAACCATTGCTAAATACCCTAATATCTGTAACCACATACACCTCCCTGTTCAATCAGGCAGTTCCAGAATACTCCAGTTAATGAACCGAAAATACGATCGTGAATGGTATCTGGATCGTGTTGCTGCAATAAGACGGATCATCCCGAATTGTGGACTATCTACCGATATGTTCTGTGGTTTTCACTCTGAAACATTGGAAGACCACGAGATGAGTCTTGATTTGATGCGCGAAATTGGTTATGACTCCTCCTTCCTTTTCAAATATTCAGAACGTCCAGGTACTTTTGCCTCCAAAAACTTACAAGACACTGTAACAGAAGAAGAAAAAATAAGACGCCTGAATGAATTAATTGATCTTCAGAACAAACTTTCCGGACAAAGTAATAACCAAGATCTGGGAAAAGAATTTGAAGTTCTGGTTGAAGGATTCTCTAAACGCTCCCGTGAACAATTGTTTGGAAGGACACAACAAAACAAAGTCGTTGTCTTTACCAAGGGTGATGCGCATGTGGGTCAGTTTGTACAAGTCAAGGTGACCAATTGCACAACAGCTACCCTACTTGGTGAACTAATCTAAAAAAAAGTATTTAAATATTCTAAAAAACGCTATTATTTCGGATATTTTTCGCACTTTTGCGGCAATTTTGGGGGTATACTTATTATATCCCAACTATTCTATTTTATCCTAATGAATAAACAAAAAAAAATCAGCGCCACCAGGGTTTTCAATTCTCGATTTACCTCCACGATAAGCATCACCTTGGTGCTCTTCCTGATTGGAATAATGCTGGTACTGGGATTTTTGGCAAAAGACTTGTCCAAATATGTTAAAGAAAATATCAGTTTATCTGTTATTGTTGACGACGAGATGGACTTACCGGATGTCAAAATGTTTCAACAACGTCTGGAGGCTGCACCATGGGTTCGATCTGTTGAGTATATAGACAAGGAAACAGCTTTGAAGCAATTGGTAAGTGAATTGGGTGAAAATCCGGAAGATCTGCTTGGATACAATCCGTTACTTGCCTCCTTTGATATCTATCTCAATGAAGCATATGCCAATACGGACAGTATCGCTTTACTGGAAGCTTCTCTGAAAGAAAATAAGGATGTACAGGAAGTCATTTATCGAAAAGACCTAATACATCTGATCAACGAGAATGTAAAAAATATCAGTATTGTTCTAATGATACTGGCTATACTTTTAACTGTTATTTCCTATTCCTTGATTCGCAATACAGTCAGACTAATGATCTATTCGAAGCGTTTTCTGATTCGTACCATGCAATTGGTCGGAGCTAACGGTCGCTTTATTCGACGACCATTCCTTTTGGAAAATCTATGGAGTGGGATTATCGCATCAATCTTAGCTATGGGGCTGCTCTATGGTTCATTAAGTTATTTGCAACAAAAAATGGCAGGAAGTCTACATATTCTTGATATTCAAACTATTGGAATTATCTTCCTTTCTATGTTGGTCTTTGGCGTTTTAATTATCACGACAGCTACCTGGTTGGCTGTGAACAGATATCTGAAAATGAACACAAACGATCTGTATTACGTTTAGTCATTCCTTATAAAACTTAAATAGTTATGGATAAAAAATTCGCTTTAGGCAAAAAAAACATTATTCTAATAGGTATCGGTTTTATCATCGTTGTCATCGGATTTCTTCTGATGATGGGATCACCTTCACTGGAAGGTGCATATAATCCTGATATATTTAGCTTTAGACGTATTATACTTGCTCCTGGTGTCAGTCTTTTTGGTTTTTTGTTTGTCATTTTTGGTATATTGAAAAAAGACAAACACGCTTAAATAAAAAATGGATTACGTAAAAGGGGAAATCTTATATTTCAACAAACCACTCAACTGGACTTCTTTCAATTTAGTTGCAAAAGTCAGAAATACACTTAGCAGATATCTAAAGGTCAAGAAGATGAAAGTGGGACACGCTGGGACATTAGACCCTTTGGCCACAGGAGTAATGATTATATGTACAGGAAAGGCCACAAAAAGAATTGAAGAATTTCAGTATCAGACCAAAGAATATATTGCTACCCTTGAATTAGGTGCTACAACGGCCTCTTTTGATTTGGAAAAGCCAATAGACGAGCGTTTTGATTTTAGTCATGTGACACGCGAATTGGTCGAAGAAGTATTAAAAAAATTTGTTGGGCGAATTGAGCAAATACCACCTGCTTTTTCCGCCTGTAAGGTGGATGGAAGAAGAGCTTACGAGCTGGCAAGAAAAGGACAAGACGTACTACTGAAACCAAAAGTTTTGGTCATTGACGAAATTGAACTTTTGGATTTCCAGTTGCCTATGGTTCAGATCAGAGTCGTTTGCAGTAAAGGAACCTACATTCGAGCCTTAGCCAGAGATTTGGGAGAAGCCCTAGGTAGTGGAGCCCATCTGACAGCACTTTGCAGAACCCGAATTGGAGATATTCGTTTGGAAAAATGTAAGAATATAGATGATTTTTTTCATGATTTGAGGTCCATAGATGCTGAAAGTCTTGTCCAAAAGGATCAGATGGAGTCAGAAGAATAGATTTCTATCAAAAACAAAAACAAAAATAAATAAATTATGAAGCTTTCAAAATTTAAATTCAAACTCCCGGAAGAGTTGATAGCCCAGTATCCAGCCTACAATCGTGATGAATCCCGTATGATGGTTGTGGATCGGAAAACAGGAAGCATTGACCATAAGTTGTTTAAAGAATTGCCTTCTTATTTTAACGAAAAAGATGTCTTCATTTTTAACGATACCAGAGTCTTTCCAGCCCGTCTATACGGAAATAAGGAAAAAACCGGCGCACAAATAGAGGTTTTCTTGCTTCGTGAATTAAATCAGGAATTGCGTTTATGGGATGTTTTGGTAGATCCTGCACGTAAGATTCGTATTGGTAACAAACTGTACTTTGGTGAAGACGATTCCATGGTAGCAGAAGTAATCGATAACACTACATCAAGAGGTCGTACACTTCGTTTCCTTTATGATGGAAATCATGAGGATTTTAAAAATGCACTTTTTGCATTGGGTGAAACTCCGCTGCCCCGTAGCATCAAACGTCCTGTTGAAGCCGAAGATGAAGAACGTTTCCAAACAATTTTCGCTCGTAATGAAGGTGCTGTTGTGGCTCCTGGCGCAGGTCTGCACTTTAGCCGCGAATTATTGAAAAGACTAGAAATAAAAGGCATTGACTTTGCCTATGTAACCTTACATGCAGGTTTAGGCAATTTCCGTGAAATAGATGTGGAAGACCTCACCAAACATAAAATGGACTCCGAACAGATGTTTATCAATGAAGATGCTGTTAGGATTGTTAACAATGCTAAAGATAATGGTAATAGAGTTTGCGCAGTAGGAACTACTGTAATGCGTGCCATTGAAAGTTCAGTAGGTGCCGCAGGACACCTTAAAAGCTTTGAAGGATGGACAAATAAATTCATTTTCCCACCCTACGAGTTCAATGTTGCCAATGCCATGGTATCCAACTTCCATACCCCACTTTCTACACTTTTAATGATGGTAGCTTCTTTTGGTGGTTACGATCAGATTATGGAAGCCTATGAAGTAGCTATGAAGGAAAAATACCGCTTTGGTATTTATGGTGATGCCATGCTTATCATCTAAAAATGGCACTTATTTTTCTAGGCTTAGGCTCAAATTTAGGCCATAAGGAAGAATTTATCGAATTGGCTATATCAGAAATAAAAAAGCAGATCGGACCTATAGTGGCCCGATCTGCTTTTTACGATTCAGACCCATGGGGTTTTGAATCTCCAAACTCTTTTATCAATGCCTGCGTGGCTGTAGAAACAACGATTGACCCTAATGAGTGTCTTCGTATTGTTTCGTCTATTGAATGCCTGTTAGGCCGTTCTAAAAAGACGACAGACGGTTATAAAGATAGAGTCATAGACATTGACATCCTTTTTTACGATCAAGTCATCATTCAAGAGACAAATCTGACCATTCCACATCCTCTGCTGCATTTGCGAAAATTTGTGTTGGATCCGTTGGTAGAAATTGCACCAAAACTGATGCATCCTATATTTCACAAAGACATGGAATCTCTACTCAAAGAAATCAATTGACAATCATGAACTTGCAAGTCTGATAATTTGTTCCATCCTCCGAAGCACAAAAGACTATATATACTCCGCTGGAAGCTCTTTTACCCTTAGCAGTGAAACCGTCCCAAGTGAATAGCCCTCCCTTAGAAGTACCTTTAACCAAAACATTTCCAGATAAATTTGATATGCTCACTTGAGAGTTTTCCATCAGGCCAGTCACTGTTATAAGGCCATTATAACCAACAGTTACCGGATTTGGAAACACATGGATTTTATCAAAGGAAATGGACGATTCGGTTGCGTCACTTCGATAAGAAACTAAACCATCTTCCGTACCTATAAATACTTCACCTGTTTCAGGATTAATGGTAATTGACCAAATATAATTCGAAGGTATCGGACTGTTTTCTGTATCAAAATGATGTAAGGTTTCCGTACCATCAGCAGAAACCAGATATATGCCATTTCCATTTGTTCCAATCCATTTACGGTTGGCTCCATCGACAGTAATGCAATTAATACGGATGTTATTTAATAAATAATCGGCATTATCAGTACCATCGTTTCGCGGAATCTTAATTCGGGTAAATGTATAGTTTTTTTCAAAAATATAGGAAGGATTATTGGCTACAATGGGTCCATATACTGTTCCCAACCAGATAGCTCCATTTAAATCTTCCGTTATACTGTTGATATAATATGGACTTAATACATTTTCATCCTGGTCGGTAAAAGAAGTAATCCACCGGGTCTTTACTAAATCAGTATTCTCAGTTACAGGACTGTCTATTACAAATAATCCGCTAGGTTCACGAGTGGAATTCATCCAAACTTGATTTCTTTTACTAAAAAGAATGGAATTCCAAGTTTCTGATTTAGGCATTTCAGGATAATTCATCGTAGCCCATTTTGAGTAATCACCATCTTTTAATAATACCTGAACTGGATTGTTGCTATTGGAACACAACATCCAAAGATTGTCATTAGGATCGAATGTTGCTCCATCTATACGTATATATCTACTTGAATCTCCAACAATGGATGATTCTAAAGGACTATTCTTATTGGTGTACAATTTGGAATATTTATTATCACGGAATTCATATAATCCTTCACCAAAAGACGTTGCAAAATAATGTGTTGGATCATTTGGATCAATAGCCAGATTCAGTAAATCTAAAAATGGAACTTTTGTTTTTTGAACAATTTCGTCTTTGTTTTTTAAATTGCTCCACTTTTCGTCTTTAAAAACCAATATATCTCCAGCATAATTAGCCCGGTTTCCCCAATTTTGTGACTGGCCTCCTGCTGTAGCATATAAAACGCCATCTTTGAATAAACCTTTCCAGGCTACATTGCTGGCAGGACCGTTTGCAGTTATTGAATCTTCAACAATCTGAAAACCTGTCTCTGTTTTAGAGAGCTTGGTTAAACCTTTTGTACCAGAAGCAATATAAAGCTCATTAAGATTTTTATCAAATGCAACATCTTTACTGGGTATATCACTTATGACTGGCGATTCATTGGATGAATTAAACATATAAGTTGTATTACCTGAACAAATAAACAAATAATCATCTTGAATATTCATTCTAGTAGTACTTGAATTAACGAAGTAAACTGACCAACCAATTTTTTCTTTTTTATAGATAGCCCCATTATCACCTAAAACCAATAACCTATTATTGTATCTAACAAGTTGAATTGGTTTTGCATAAGGTAAAAAAGATATGGAGGACCAAGAGGAAGCATCCAAAAGATTATCCTTAGAATTGCCACAATAAATACCTGATTTTGAAGTAACAAAAACGGTATCATTCAATACAGCTGCATCATAAACATTTGTATAAGAAGATGTCTTACTAATGTAATAGGTATCACTTATTTCCCTCTTTGCTACATCAATCACCATCAGACCAATCCCAGTAGATAGATAGGCTTTACTTCCATCAACCCGAATTCCATTCACCGTTTTATCAGCAGTCATGGATTTATTTTTGAAATCAGCTAAGTTTATCAGACCATTCTCAGTTAAAAAATCAATATTTCCATCAGAATATACTATGATAAGCGTTTTTTCGGCTTCACACCAAGTCATACAAGTTACCTTATGACCACTTAGCCCAGTCAAAGTGGATGCTATTTCTATAGCACCTGTACTTGTTGAATAAATATATAGTTTATTATTGGCTTCCACATAAACTTTTCCGTTTCCATAAGCTACCTGATTGGCAGAATTATAGGAAAAATGAGTACGCCATTCACCAACAGGTATTTTTGAAAATACAGCATACGACTGCAATAACAAACAAAACAGCAACAGAAATTTTTTCATATTTGATTATTCCTCTTTATTTAAAAATGCTGATAACTTATTCATTGCCAATGCTCTATGACTTATTTTATTTTTAATATCCATACCCATTTGAGCAAAACTTAAATCATAGCCCTCGGGTAAAAAAACCGAATCATAACCAAAACCTTCTGATCCGTGCTTTTCCTTCAAAATAGAGCCTGAAATTATTCCTTCAAACAAGTATTCCTTTCCATCCAGTATTAAAGCAGCAACGGTCTTAAAACTAGCTTTACGGTTGTTCAGGTTCTTGAGTTCATGTAACAATTTTTGAATGTTGTTTTCCGAATTGCAATCTTCACCTGCATACCGGGCAGAATATACACCCGGTGCACCATTCAGACTTTCAACTAGTAAACCAGTATCGTCTGCAAAACAATCTATACCGTATTTATCATAGATAAAACGTGCTTTTTGTAAAGCATTTCCTTCAATGGTATCCTGTGTTTCTGGAATTTCTTCAAAACACTCAATATCTTTTAGACTAAGTAATTCAATATAAGAACATAAAATAGCTGATACTTCAGACATCTTATGCTTATTATTGGTAGCAAAAACAATTTTACGCATACTCAAAAGGTTTATAATCCAAGCTTTTCAGAAAGCTCCAACATTTTGAGAATAGGTTTTTCGGCTTTTACTCGAAGATCTTCTGCTATTTCAATGGTAGGAGATTCATTTTTCAGACAATTATATAATTTTTCCAGGGTGTTCAATCTCATAAAAGAACATTCATTACAAGCGCAAGTACTGTCATTTGGAGGCGCAGGTATAAAATTTTTTTCAGGACAACTTAACTTCATTTGATGCAAAATACCTGATTCTGTAGCAACAATAAATGTTTCACAATCTGAACGTTGAATATATTTCAATAACGAAGCTGTTGATCCAATAAAATCAGCCATAGTCAGTATAACCTGTTTGCATTCAGGGTGAGCTATGATTTTGGCTAAAGGATTACGCTTTTTAAGTTCTACTATTTTTTCAAGTGAAAATTGTTCATGAACATGACAGGCTCCATCCCAAAGAACCATATTTCTACCTGTCAGAGAATTAATATAATTTCCTAAGTTTCTGTCAGGACCAAATATAATTTTCTCATTCTTTGGAAAACTCTCAACAATAGCAACAGCATTGGTGGAAGTGACCACTACATCGGTCAGTGCTTTGACTGCTGCAGAAGTATTTACATAACTAATTACCGTATGATCCGGATGTTCTTTTATAAAAGCTTCAAATTTATCAGCAGGACAACTATCAGCCAAAGAACAGCCAGCATCCATATCTGGTATAAGTACTTTTTTGGCTGGGGATAGTATTTTCGCCGTTTCTCCCATAAAATGTACACCACATATAACTAAAATAGCTGCATCCGTTTTAGCAGCTTGTTGAGCCAATGCCAAACTATCACCTATAAAATCGGCAATATCCTGAATCTCGTTTTCCTGATAGTAATGCGCCATAATGACTGCATTCTTCTCATTTTTAAGTCGATTGATTTCTGAAATTAACTGTACTTTATTCATGTCAGTTTTATTAGGGTTACAAAATTATACATTTTATTCCTAATTTTGCTTTTAAAAAATTCTTTATATGAAGAAACTAAGTATCCTTGAAATGAACAGGCTTACACCTGAAGAATTCAAAATAAGTAAAAAAATTCCATTAATAGTAATTTTGGACAATATCAGGAGCCTTCACAACATTGGTTCTGTCTTTCGTACGTCAGATGCATTTTTAATTGAAAAAATCATTTTATGTGGCGTATCATGTCCTCCTCCAAATGCTGAAATGCATAAAACTGCTTTAGGTGCTGAATTAACGGTTGAGTGGTCATATGTTGAAAATACAATGGATGCTATTAATGACTTAAAAAACGATCAATATTTTATATATGCTATTGAACAAGCACATGAAAGTGTCTCTCTTTCTGATTTAAAACTTAAAAAAAATAAAAAATATGCCATTGTTTTGGGAAATGAGGTAAAAGGCGTGCAACAATCCGTTGTCGATGCTTGCGATGTTTGCCTTGAAATACCTCAATTTGGTACCAAACATTCATTAAACGTATCAGTAGCCTCCGGTATTGTTCTATGGTCGTTTTTTGATCAATTAAAATCTCCCTTTTAATAAAGTTACAAACATCTCTATTATTATTCTTTAGTTTTTAAGTTTATCAAAAAATCTAAGAGAGTATTATTGAGTGTTGATACTGTTCAATTCTTTTTTGTCAAATCATTTTAATTGGAGTTGTGAATAGAATAAAGACTTTATCAACAAGTTGTGAACAACTTATAATTAAGCATTATTCAGATAGTCAATTAAATAGATTTAGATTTTAATTTTACAAAAAAGGGGTATTGTTCATAGGTTTATTTGTGCTTAATGTTGATAGGTATGGTTTACAGTGTTGATCTTAGTCTTAGAAATGAATTTGTTTTTGACGAAAATACTATTTGGAACTATTTTTCAAAAGTTATCCACATCTATTCACAAGTTATGAACAGGCTTTTTTTTATATTTGCGTAGATAAAATTTTATGAGCTTTGACGAATACTAGTGAGAATACCCCGTTGATAAAACAGTATTTCGAGATGAAAAGTAAACATCCGGATGCTGTTCTTTTATTTCGTGTTGGTGACTTTTATGAAGCATATGGTCAAGATGCTATTGAAGTTGTTGATATATTGAGTATTGCCATGACCAGAAAATCAAATGGAGCTTCTGGCCCAATAGAAATGTGTGGTTTTCCACACCATGCACTCGATAATTTTTTACCTAAATTGGTCAGAGCGGGTAGGAGAGTTGCTATATGTGATCAACTGGAAGATCCGAAATTGACTAAAAAACTCGTAAAACGAGGCATAACTGAACTGGTTACACCTGGGGTTTCTACCAATGAGAATATTCTGAACCAAAAAGAAAATAATTTTCTGGCAAGCCTGCATATTGATAAGTACAAGGCAGGAGTTGCCTTACTGGATATATCCACAGGAGAATTTCTTACAGCTGAAGGCAGTTATGACTATGTGGATAAATTGTTGAATACCTTTTCTCCGAAAGAAATTTTGTATGAAAGATCCAAAAGAGGTCTTTTTCAACAAAATTTTCATCATTCAGGTGCAAAGTTCGAAATGGAAGACTGGGTATATACCGAAGATTCAGCCATGAACAGGCTCTTGAAACAATTTCAAACCAAGAATTTGAAGGGATTTGGTATTCAAAACATACCTTTAGGTATTATTGCCTCTGGAGCCATTCTTTATTATATGGATATGACTGAACATACCCAACTCGATCATATACAAACTATTTCAAGAATAGAAGAAGATCGGTTTGTTCGTTTGGATAGGTATACCATTCGCAGTTTGGAGATTTGTGATGCTATGAATGAAGGCGGAAAAAGCCTTTTGAGCGTACTGGATAAAACTCAAAGCTCCATGGGGGGCCGTCTTTTGCGCCGTTGGATGCTTTTCCCACTCAAGAATGTTGCAGCAATCACAGAACGTCAGGATATTGTTGATTACTTTTTTAAATATCCCGATTTACGTGATTTTATCAATCAAAAACTGGCTTTGATTGGAGATTTGGAACGAATAGTATCCAAAATTTCAGTTGGAAGAGTATCTCCCAGAGAATTGGTTTACTTAAAAACATCCCTTCATGCGATTGACCAGATCAAGGAAGCCTGTATGGATGATAATTTTGCTGATAACGACGATCCTGGTTACAACGCTTTGATGATATTAGTTGATAAACTCCATCCATGTCGTGACATACGTGATCGGATACACAAAGAAATTGTAGATACACCACCCATCGCTTTAAATAGGGGTGAAGTGATCAGAAATGGTGTCAATCCCGATTTGGATGAATTACGAGCCTTATCGACATCAGGTAAAGATTACCTGACTGGCATTCAGGAGCGCGAAACCCTCAGAACAGGTATTAGTCGATTGAAGATCAGTTACAACAATGTATTCGGTTATTATATTGAAGTCAGCAACTCTCAGAAAGAGAAGGTTCCTGAGGAATGGATCCGTAAGCAGACTTTAGTTAATGCGGAACGATATATTACACAGGAACTCAAGATTTACGAAGAAAAGATTTTAGGTGCTGAAGAGAAAATTTCAGCTCTTGAATTGTCTATTTTTACAGAATTAATAGAAGCTTTGAGTGCTTACATGACAGATATTCAGCGAAATGCTGTTCAAATTGCACAACTGGATTGTTTGATTTGTTTTGCCAAAGTTGCAGTTGATAATAAATATTTTCGTCCTCATATAGTAGAAGGTGACGTTATAAGCATTTGTCAGGGCAGGCATCCAGTTATCGAAAAACAACTAAAAATGGGTGAGACATATATAGCCAATGATGTTCGCCTAGACAGTAATTCTGATCAGATACTTATTATAACCGGTCCCAATATGGCCGGTAAGTCGGCTTTGCTCCGACAGACTGCATTAATAGTATTGATGGCACAAATTGGTTCATTTGTACCTGCTGAATCTGCTGAAATCGGTGTTGTTGATAAGATTTTTACCAGGGTAGGGGCTTCTGATAATATTTCTTCCGGCGAGTCTACCTTTATGATAGAAATGAATGAGGCAGCGGATATTCTGAATAATATTTCCCAGCACAGTTTGGTTTTATTTGATGAATTAGGTCGTGGAACGAGCACCTACGATGGAATCTCCATCGCGTGGGCTATTGTAGAATACATTCACGAACACCCTAAATATAAGGCCAAAACGTTGTTTGCTACCCATTACCATGAGCTCAACGAAATGGAAAAAACGTTTCCGCGTATAAAAAACTTTAATGTAACCGTGAAGGAAGCGGATGGAAAAGTTATTTTTCTTAGAAAATTGGAACGCGGTGGAACCGAACACAGTTTCGGTATTCATGTGGCCAAAATGGCCGGTATGCCTCAAAGCATTCTTAAACGTTCCACTCAAATTTTGGGACAGATGGAAAAGGAAAACCGAAAAGGCGGTATTCACAAACCAACTCAGGAAATAGCCAACGAACGTTCAGGTATGCAGCTGAGTTTCTTTCAATTAGATGATCCGGTTCTCTCCCAAATACGGGATGAAATTTTAAAAGTGGATGTAAATAATCTAACGCCGCTTGAAGCATTGAATAAACTCAGTGACATAAAGAGAATATTAAAAGGTAAGAAGTAAAATACATTATTATAATACTATTTTAAATACGAAAAGACTGTTCATAAGAGCAGTGTACTAGCTCGAAAAAGTGGACACTAAAAAGATTTTTTAGTGTTTAATGTTTTTAAAAGTAAACAACGATAAACTTATCATTGTCTTTGATTTTACAAAAGTAGACATTTTGTTCGTTTTTTTAGTTTATTCGTTTCTCAAAGTGA
>Ga0209511_1000125_pt1 | contig 99494 bp, 78 predicted proteins | sample SSSSmetaG_FD_184141 | JGI IMG/M metagenome (GOLD analysis project Ga0209511, IMG submission 184141) | Glacier valley bacterial and archeal communities from Borup Fiord, Nunavut, Canada, to study Microbial Dark Matter (Phase II) - ​SSSS... | ecosystem: Environmental > Aquatic > Freshwater > Ice >... | reverse complement strand
CGTGTCGTATCCGCCTTGACTATTGTTTGTATGAGTGAATCCTGTTTCTGTCCAAAAAACAAGATAGGGAAGAGAAATATCACTAAGAGGGCAAGTAAAAGGTCTATAAAATGCTCATATGATTTCAATAAGTCACTTCACCCCCTAATGTAAATTTTTCACTTCTTCCTGCGAGACTTGTTCTAAAAAACATATTTTGTAATTTAAAACGTAAGGATGTATTTCTTGGTGTTACCGTTATTGTGAGGTAATCACCTGACTGTAAATTGTATCTACCGGTATCATACAACGCATTCATTATCTCTGTGGTATAGGTAATGTCAAAATAAAAGATTGCATTATCCTTATTCCTACCCAACTCACAATAGGGGCATCCCGGATCACTTCCATCTTCATTTAGATAATATATATGACCGTATGGGCAGGTAACTTCTGCCTGATTAGTTACAACCTCTATGGTAAGTGTTGTGCTTAAAGCTCCATAGTATACCGTAACCGTTTGTTCTCCTAACACAGTTGCATCATAGCCTTCTACTGTCCACCCGGAATAGACCAAAGCTTTGTGATTGTCCTGATATATTAAAACAAGCTGTAAATATATATCCGAACCATATAAAACCTGAGTGCCATCATTTCTAAGAGATGCCTCTATACTCACAATTTTAGTAGTACAAATTGGACAGCCCCTCGGGTTTTCTTTTATACTATACTTTAGAAAACAGATAGGACACTCTACCAACCCTTCTTCGAGTACTGTAACGGTAATGTGATCTGTTGCTGCCTGATAAAATACAGTAACTTCGAAGGTACCAATGGTATCACCGGCTAAATCAGTTGCCCACTCGGTTACAGTTTCACTATGTCCATCGCGAAACGTAGCCGTTACTGAAAGGTCAAATTCTTGATATTGTACGATTGATATATTTTGGGGTGATGCAGAAATACTTACTACTGTTTGTTTGCAAGTAGGACAACCTAGATTGCTTCCCTCTTCAAGTAATTCATACGCTTGTCCACAAACAGGGCATATGATATCTCCGCTTACATCTACTAAGACGTAAGTAGTTAGATTTTGATACGTTATTTTCACTTGCTGTATTCCTATTTTGCTTGCATCAAAGTCACTGGTCCATCCGTTAACAATACCCTTTCTACCGCTCTGATAAGTCGCTGTCACCGTAATAGGTAAGGTATCTCCTTTTGCTACTTTGACATAGTCTTGAGAAGTATTAATATCTACGAGTATACTATTACAGGTGGGACAACCGGGATCAATATCATCGGTTGTGAGGTTATATACTGTGTGGCAGGTCGGACATGTTTTCGTTAATGGAGTAACTATCACTATTGCTGTTGCCGTTTTTGTTAAGCCATTTTCTTGATATGCGATTGTTACTGTCTGCGCCCCAAGAATATTTTTGTTATATCCAGTTATCGTGTAATTTGATACTTCTTTGTTGGTTCCATCTTGATATACTGCATTCACAATAAATATTGGCTCCGAATAACGTGCTCTGCTCTGCGAAGTAGGTGTTACTGCAATTGCCTTTAAAACATTTGTATCTTTTACGATAACTTGCATCGCACAAGTCCTTGTCCCATTGGTCTTTGCATTTCCTACAAATCCACTGTAGGTAAGCGTTACTGTCTGTGTTCCTACAACGTTAGGATTATAATTACTGGTACAATTAACTGTTTTTGTAGTACCATTAAGATAGGTAGCCGTTGCTGTTGTTATGATACCTGATTTTATATTTACTGTTTGAGAAGGGGATGTTGCGGTAATGCCAGTTACTACTTGATTACATATTGGATTTTCGTCCAATATTTGTCCACAGGAATAGTTATCTCCGAAGTTACCGCAATAAGGGCATCCAATATAGGGTGTATTTGTAAGTGGATTACCTGCTGTGTCCCAAATAGGATAACCACCATAATCCCACACAAATGGATTAGACGTAATGTCACTACCATTCCATGTGCCTCCATGATACAGTGATATGTATTGAAGAAAAGCTCCTGCTTTACCTAGAAATGCATTGTATATTGATTGACTCGTCGACTGATAAATATAAAAAGGCTTATATGCCCACCCATAAAATCCTGGTATCCCTTGCTCGTTATATTGAGCCCATTGTGATTGTCCTTGTATACTAAAGTAATCATTATTTTGACTATAATTAAAATAGAATAAATCTTTGAGACATGTTGCACATCTCACCGTAACAAAATAATAATTTGTATTACCGCTTCTTGAATAATTATAATTGCTGATTACCTTTCCTCCCATATATCCGGAAGGGACACATGAAGTCGTATGTCTATGACCTGCATAGCAATCAACTGTATGGGTATGCGTAGCAAGGGAAAAGATTTCATCTTCAGAAGTACGTTCCCTTCGTTCTGTGTATTGGGAAATCACGCTCTTTTTTACTGAAGTGTGTTGCGTTATATCCTCCGGCATTTCATCTCCGATTGTTAGCTTCGCTACTTCTTTTCCGGAAACAGGATGTGCTACCTCAAACTCTACATCGTATAATTCTCCGGTAGCATCAAGCGTCACAATATAATTTTCATACATTTCTTTCGTAATGTATCCTTGTTGTCTCGCCATATCCGTAAATTCTGTTGTATGAGTATATATGACACTATCTATATTTTCACTCTGGTGCTGCGCAATATATTGTAACGGAAATAATAAAATCAATACAACAGCTACCATTATGGCTATAAATCTTCCGAATGCATCCATAATTATTTTCTCCCCATCGTATCATCAGCTTACACTTTTGTATATTATTTTTGTAATATTGCCGTTACTATCATAGAAATAGTTTTTTTGATATGTTGTATCTAGGATTTGATATTCTTCTATCCGGTCCATTTCATGAGAAGCTTTGTTAATCAAGATATCATTTATTTGGATGTCATATACTAATGTGGTAAATAAAGTGGCGACTAATTCCGTATATGTGACTGTATTTCCATCTGAATAATTCTGTTGATATATTTCATTTTCTTGTAATTGTCCCTGTTCCAATTTCAACGAATATACATAGATATTTGCAATAGAAAACAATAGATATATTCCGATACAAAATAGGAAGGTGGACGCTCCTATATATAAGATTTTATTAACATCTTCCAATCTAGTCTTCCTTTCTTCCTAATCGTATTATTTATTAATACCCAGTTAACTATTGTTGTATGAAGTTAACTCCTATGATAACATTATTAATATTTTTAACCACTTTCCCAAGAAAGCTAGAGGTTGGTTTAATATACATGTTATGAGAAAAATTTTTAATATTTGCAATATTATTCCCATTTTCATAAGTATTTTCGGATACCGTTTTTACATATACATAAATTGGCGCTGTTTGTGATGCTGCATAATCGCCTAGTTGTTTCTTTATGAAGTTTACAACTTCACTACCAGTTACATAAGACCCATCATACATTTTGATGTCACTGTTTGAAATATCATCATTTAATTCTGACATCTGCGACGTGGCCGTATTGCTGAGTGTTTTTGCATCTCTTGCCATGTTCATCCCAATTGCTACAATTAGGCAGGTGATTATTGTTGACGCAGCTAGAATTAAAATCTTTGTCACATCTGTAATATTATTCGTCTTCATTTTTCTACCACCTTAATATGTGAAATAGTAGGGCAAATTATTTTTGTGTGAATTCTACACATATGATATTATTATTCGTATCTTTATAAATCTTACCAGTAAATTCTGCGGACGGGTTGATATAATCAACGCTAGACTTCGTTGTTGTAGGTTCAACCGTGAGCTTACTACCACTAAGAGCATTTGTGCCATTAAACTCATAGCTATAACATTCTCCCGTTGTTGGGTTCCTTAATGTTTTAACCGAAATTGACGCATAATCTGTATTCCCTGCTGCCACCATTTTTTTAATTAAGTTTGTGACTTCGCTTCCAAGGACAGTCGCGTTATCATAAATTGATAATCCAACGTCTTGATAATCAGCAGCCATATCATTAAACTGGCTAGTCCCAGAATTTACTGCTGCTTTCCCCTCATTTGCCATCTTAAATCCTAGTGCGCAAAGTACACATACAATAATGACAGTACCTGCAAATATGATGATTTTTGTAACATCGGTAATATTATTTGTTTTCAAGATTTTAATCTCCTCTTCCTATACTATGTTTCTTGCCCTTTTTTTGGCATCAATTGCAACTTTGTTCTATTATTGTTGTATGAATTCTACACAGACAATAATATTGTTAGCATCTTTATATACTTTTCCTATATACTGAGCCGTTGGATTAATATAATTAGCACTTGATTTTGACATTGGCACTGCTAGTAGAAATGGTGTGCCCGTGGCACTTGTAGTTATTACAGCTTTCGTGCTTGCAGTAAAATGAGCATTATAATAGGTTCCTGTGGTATTATTTAATGTTTTTACTGAAATTGCGAGATATTCTTTCTTCTCCACTGTTTTGCTAATTAGGTTCGTAACTTCACTTCCAAGTACAGTCGCCCCATCATAAATCAGCTTGTCAACGTCTTGATAATCAGCAGCCATGTCATTGTATTGGCTCGTTCCTGAATTAACAGCGGCTTTCCCCTCGTTCGCCATCTTAAAACCTAAAGCACAGAGTACACATACAATAATGACGGTACCTGCAAAAATGATGATTTTTGTTACATCGGTAATGTTATTTGTTTTCATCTTTCGTTTCCTCTTCCTTATCATATTTTTGTTAATTTAACGTACTTAATCCTTCACTAATTCCTTGTAATATGCTTAAACTTGCTATCATTAAAGGTAAAACCAAGTACGTGCAAACTAGAACCGCCGGAATGAATGACAATGGTTTTGCAATATCAGCACGCTTTTGGACTGATATTTCATTTTCTTGCTTTCTTCTATCATGATAATTTTCACGATCGGAGGCTATTTCATCAAATGCCTTTTCAATGGATATTGTGTCACATCGTATTAGATTGTCTACCAATCTACGAAATGGCTCATAATTTTCATTTTCTTTCATTTTTATCAATGCTTCAATATCACCACTATTGTAATCATTTAGACATTCTCTAATCGATTGCTTGAATACTACAGCAAAGAGTTCTAATTCTTCAAGTAAATCCTTTACGGTAATATGATCCATGTACATCATCATAAAAACAATTGAATTAAATTGCGTAACCTCATCTTCCATACTCATCCGAAGGATTTTTTTCTTATATAGCACCATCCAATATGGAATAAAATAGGCAATAAAAGCCAGCACAAAGCAAACAATCAACTCGTACCACTTAAAGTACTCTGTTTGATATTTTTCCACTCTTGTAATGATTTCATTAGCAATCTCTTGGTTTATTAAAGTGTTATTCACGATATTATCTCTCGTTAGCTCAGCAATCAAATGCTCTTTTGTTACCTCCTGTTTTTTATACTTATCAACATATTGAAGAATGTTTCCTTTTATTATCTCTGTTTGTTGCGTGTTTGTAGCAGAGGTAAATGATTCTATGTTATTTATATTATGAATCTCATTGTATTGATTCTTAAAATGCATGAAAAAAACTACTATGATACATATGATCATTGTCAAACTAGATATAAGCATTCGTTGTATTAATAGTTGTCTAGGGGAAATGTTTTCACCAATTCGTTTTAGTGAGTCTTTTAACTTTAGCATCTTGCCATAATTTTTCTCAAAATAATTGTCCAATGCTTTTTTAATGACCTTCGTTTTTTCTATTTTTTCTAAATATCTGTAGTTTTGCGGAATAATTCGTTTCACATCTTTTAACTTGTTATTAAGTATATATACCATAACCGCGGATAGATAAATTACGCCTACACTTATGATTCCCCCTCTTCCTGCATAAAAGCTTTCCAAATCCGGAACGATAGAACTACCAAAACCTTGTATGGCATCGATAGGCAAACAAACGGCGATCGTAACAAAAACAGTACCCGAAAACATAAAGTTAAGTTTTTTCAACTTTAATATTTCCATGTTAATTTCTCTTTTTAAGTTTTCAAGGTTTGAGGTAAAGAGGAGCTGTCCATTTACTGTTTTATCCGAATATTCTAAAACACTAGTGCAGAGAGACAAAAACATTTTCATGTATTTGTTATGTATCATTGTATTATATTTTGTAACATCTTCTTTTAAATTATTGGAGCTGACAATTTCGTATAACTTATTTGCATGAATTTTCATTTCATAATCAAGTCCGTCCATGGATATCATAATAGCATCATCAACCATTCTGTTGATATGATAGTTATGCCTAACATTTGATACAAACTGGACCATTTGTTCTAGTTGCTTAATATCCGCATTACCTACAAAAGAATTTATAACTTCATTATTAATAACAAATACTAATATAAGAGCCATCACTCCATTTTGTAACGTTGGCTTTAGGAAAAAGATAATAATCATTGCAGCTGCACACAAAAGCCAAGTTAATCCAGCAACTTTTATTGTTTTTTTTGCTAATACTTTCGATTCACATGGGCACTGCATTTCATATCTTCTACTTATTTTATCAATGTAATTCTTAGATAATGGAAATTTACTTACGAAAAGATAAATCTTATAGATTGGATTTTTTTTGCTGTTTTTGAAAAGCAGCGATGAACCAATATTCACCTTTATCTTATCTTTTCGATCTATTACATATACTGCATACGCTACGATAGGTAATACGATTGTCAAACCAATTATCATGTATAAAATCAACTGTATGTTCACTCTTTCCTCCATTCCACCGCCTACGACGGCATAAATTTAATAGAGTGGTTGTTAAATGCTACGAATGCATCTTTCTCCTCCTCGAGAAGATTTCTTAATATTTTTTTGGCCAACCTATCACTTAGTGGATTTTTATAAACATAGGTCCCTTTCTCATACACTATAATATCTCTTGTAGTAAAAGTTCTTCTCCTGGCTAATGTCTTTAAACATTCAACAATACAGTCATCCTTGTTTACTGGCCATGACTCACCACGCGAGAACGGAATTATTTCTTTGATATAGCTAATATATCTATGGCCGTCCCCCGACTTTTCCCAATGTATATCGATATTAATGGCATTTGCCACCTGTTCTTCTGCACTCTGATCATTTGATAGGATATAGAGCATTGCATTACGAAAATAATCTACAAGGTCCTCTGTTGATACGCAATGACATGTACACCAGGTTGCTTTTGTCCCTGATTGTGTTAAGTCAATAAATGCCCTTGCTAGTTCAGCAGATTGGACCTCGCCTAGCAATAAAATAGACGCATCAGTCTTCTTTTGGAGATTAATAGAATCTATAATGCTAACCTCATCAGTGTGCCGAAAGGCAACACAATTTAAATTTGGATTAGCGTTATTCAACCATAATTCATATTCATGTTCTGTTGTTCTAATTGGGTATCTTTGATCGATGAAGGTTGCTGCCATTGCTCTAAGAAAAGTAGTTTTGCCTGAGTTTTGATCACCTGATAATACAATATTTAAACAGCCCTTTACCATCCATTTTACAAGTTCTATTACCGTTTCACTTTCCCTATCTTTCAATAATTCATTGACAGTCATACTTTTAGCACTATCAAATTTTCTGACAAAGAATGCCCAATTTGCTACTAACTTAGGACGGACGACAACAACACGGCTAGAATCCTGTAGGTATGTTAGTTTGTATCCATTGGAAGATGTTAAATGCCCAACATTATCATACATATATAAGTTTTTACAAACTCTTATAATTTCGTGTTGCGATCCAAAACCCATAAAAGATAAGTATATTGCTTTCCCATGGTAAAAAATCCATAGACTGTCATAGGTTTTTGGTTTTCTTACCGCGCTATTTTCAAAGATCTCTTCCATATAATTATATTGTTCATTCGAAACTCCAGATACACCGCCACTCAATCCATCTATGTTCATTTCCCTAATAACATCGGCACAGGAAAATCCGTACACCAATTCGAATACACGTTGTGCTACAATTTCTATCTTATCAATATACTTTAATGGTTCAGCGCATTTGTAATATGCATTCGCTATATCCTCTTTCGTAATCTCATAGTAGGTACCGTTTTCATTTGTTTTAGGCTTATCAAATCCACATTGATTACTCAGTTTCTCAAAAGCAGCTGTTCCATATTCTTTTTTATATACATGTAATAATATTTCAAACTTATCTTGCTCCGTCAACATATTGAAAGAATGAAAAGGTATCACTTGATTAATTGTCTTCTCATTAATATTCAATTTACACTGTAATAGTTCTTTGATATAGTCCTTTACGTATTCCTTTTCACCTACATTTCCCTGCGCACAGGAACGGAGGGCGTTATTTAATCTTGCCTTTTGCTGTTCCCTTTTCTTTGTCTCTTTCCTATTTAGGTAAAGCTCTGCAATATTTTGATTTGTAATCTCATTAAACAGATCCTTAATATTTGAATTAAGGTAGTATATCGAAAATTTATCTTCTTCAATATTCTCTTCTTGTGGCTCCATATCTTTTTTAAATACAAAGTAAATTACAATGAAAACAACTGCGATTACAAAAGCAATTATGGCCGTATTACTAAGTGAAAATTCCATCTTGTTTATATCCTTTCCACCCTATTTGTATTAGCTCCTGTAAGCCTTCGTATTTTATCTGTTGCACTCTTAGCCTTATGTATAAAGTACCAATTACTGTCGTTTTTGCCGCAAAGTATGTTCTCTTTCATAAAATCAATCACTTTCCCGTCACATTGTGCATCTAGGAAAGAAGTGTTATAGGGTATTACTCCTGAATTTGAAATCGTTATTTCTTTATACCGCCTACGAATATTGTTTATGTTATACTTTGAATTGCAATCATAATTACCAAACAGATAAAACACCTTACCCTTAATATTTTCTCTATGATTTGCAAAGAACCCATCAACCACGCCCATATTTTGATTTAGGTTTACAACCGTCAAATTTGAATCTTCAATAATCTGCATAGATAATGCATTATCCCCCGCACTAATGTCCATAAATAACACATCATGAAACCCTTCCATTGTTTTTAGTATATTTAATAAAACGGTACTCATTTCAAATTCAAAAAAATCTTTGTTGTTTTTGGATGTTCCTGGTAATAAGCTTAAATTTGTGTTAGAAAGACTAATACAACAATTTTCTATCGCATCCCTATCAAGCTTAGCTGCCTTAAAACTTCGTATCAATGAATCTAAGCCTACGTCTCTAAAGTAATCTGTTGTTCCTTCATTTTTAGAATTGCTTCCTACTAAGGGTGCTTCCAGGTTATTAAAACTAAATTGGGTTTGCGTTAATAAGCTCTTCTTTCTGTATATCATTCCCGTTATGATAGCAGTTACAAGAATATTGCTCGTTGTTCCAGTTTGTCCATGAATTGGCGACCAAAATGCAATCTTCATAACTAATCACCTCTCCTTGCTTTCGTATATGCCTTTTTTATCACTTTACTTTCTATCTCTGGATACCAATCTATGATTTCATTCCATAGATAATTTTTTAATTGTTTTGTTACTTTGGTAAATTTGAATATGCTATTATATTGACATAACAATGCATTCTTTAGATCTTGTGTGTCATGATATAAGATTGAGATATGATCAAAGGGAACGGTTTGAGTTGTGTTCTTTGCAATTGTTTCTGGTGTTATTTTACAATCAACAATATCCTTAATATGTAACGAGATTCCTACTTCTATGGCGCTGAAATATGCATTAAATAACTTTTGAATTCGATACGAATTATGAGCATGCAAGTCTGTTACAACAATAATATTGCTGCACAACCCCAAGTCTTCAAATCGTTGCCCGAATCCATATGAAATGATTACAGCATCATATTCAGCAAGCATTTGATCATTGACGATCTGCGATGTAAAATCGATTCCACGATAGGTAATTACAGTTTTTTCACAATCTAAATTCTTTGGTATCGGAACTGACAACTGAAGTGATAAGCTTTCCGAATGTTCAACCAACAACACCTTCTTATCGAGATGATAAAGAATGCGAGCAAGATAAAATATGTTTTCATAGTTGTCTAGTCCAAGATATCCAACAACTTTATTCGCCATATTCGATAACCCCCATCTTCGTGGCTGTTTCTTCCGCATAATAATGAAAATAGTTCGAGTTTTCTTCTACTCCATATTCTCTGGTATCATTCTCTGGAATGTTGATGTTCGTAGATGTATCATTTTCAAAAGCATTGTTATTTTCAGCTGCACCATTTTCCGAAGTGCTGGAATTAGTAGATTTATCATTTTCAAAAGCATTGTTATTTGCAGCTGCACCATTTTCCGAAGTGCTGGTATTCGTAGATGTATCATTTTCTAAAGCATTGTTATTTGTAGATACACCATTTTCTGAAATGCTGGTATTCGTAGATGCATCACTTTCCAAAATGTTAATATTAGTTGATGTACTGTTTTCAGAAGGATAGTTATTCGTAGTTAAACCATTTTCTTCATTAATTGTAGGTGTAGTAATTATGGGTGGCGTTTCGGAGGATATCTCCCAGGATATATCTGACATGTCTGATGTAATGCTAAGTGTAAGACGGTTCTCTAATGCTTTTCGTACCTGGCGATTTAATTCTTGTGTACTCCGCTCTATAATATTGGGATCACTTTCAATCAAGGAAAGTGTCACAAGACTTGGAGTATAGGTAATGATAGAAGCCTCTTGAATATTTGGCTCAATATACTTGGTTGTATAAATCTTTGCCCCCTCATAGATTGCAGCGTCGACAATAGCTGCAGAAATTCGAAGCAACTCTTCCTCGTCCAACCATAAAAAGCAGGAAGCCGTTTCTAGTGCGATTCCCTTTATAATTTTCTTTGAAAGTACAACATAATTTTCACCATTTGGATAAACGATTCTTATGTCTACCGTGTCATTATTGATTATGTTTGTATTTAAATAAATCACATTGTATTCTGTTTCTCTAATCACAGAAGAAATGCTTGTGTCTGTTACCATGCTAGAGAGCATCTGCGTATCGGTAGCAATGTCAACAAGAAGGATCTTCCCAATATCTTCTTCCCTCAGGTATGTTTCTTCTGGTTGCGTTGCATATACAAGTCTTTTAGTAATATTCTCTTTCGTAATACACTCCCCTGCCTTAATATCTAAGGTAGCTATAAATACATTTCTCTGATTATTTTCTTTTTCTTTTATCAGTGTTTGGAGCTGTACTTCATACTCTCCACGTATTTGTCTTACCATGATGATGGAAGTAGAAACTGCTGCTCCCCCTATCACGGCCATGCAAATTACTGCAACAATGATATATTGCTTTGTTGTCCTTTTTATTCTCCTTCTCACAAATTTCTAGCCTCCTATGACAAACCAATATTTGATTAGTATGAAGCCGATTGCAACAAGACACATAAGTGTAATAATATAAATGTATATAATTCTCTTCTTTACATCATCGCCGTCCTTATTCGTTGTTCTACCGCGCTTTTTTAATCTGGCATATTTATTCCAACCAACAACTCTCATTAAGATAAAATAGAGTAAAACCCCGATTAGTACGATTAGCACCATTCTTAAGAATGACATTGGATGCAAGGATACAACTCCCTTCTTTTTAATCCACCTAATAGTTCTGCATTTTTGATAATCATATAGGTAGCTTTCTTTAGTGCCTGTATATAAGAATAATTGGGATTATTTCTGTCAGAAGTATAATTACTATATATAAACTCTACGATGCTTCCGTTTAAAAAGGCGTTACAAAACATTTCGTTATAAGGTATTGCAGTGATACGTTCTATTGGGATTTCGTAAATTTGAGATAACTTTTTACTATTAAATATAGAATGGTTGTTATATTTACCAATGAGAAAAACAGCTTTCGGAATGAGGGAAGAATAATTAAGTAAGAAATCTTCAATAATAACAGGACTTTGACTTAGATTGACAACAATAAGGTCTGCCTCTTCTAGAATGGTTTTAGAACTAAGATTATAACGACTAGCAGTATCAATAAAACTAATATCTGTATATTCCTCTAAGAAACTAAGTAAGGGTTGTATACTATTGTTAAATTCATAATCAAATAATTCCCTGGGAATTACTTTACTCTGCGGTATATAATAAAGGTGTTTATTTATGATTTCTTTCATGTACAATCTCATCCTATCAAAGTTATATTCCCCTCGATAGACTCCTCTAAGTAGACCTTCGATGCCTCCCCCCTCATAGTAATTGGTTCCTACTTCTCTAAGCATCTCAACCTTTGATGTTCCTAAATAAGCACATCCCAAATTATTATTGCACAGGTGATTTTCGAAAGCCAATATATTATACGGAAACCGGATTACACTTGCGACACTAATAGCTGCAAGATTTGCTGTGACGCCACTTTTTTCATTTGCATTACTCCAAAATGCAATTTTCACGCAGAATACCCCCTTATCGGTTGGTTCAAGAATTGGATTATAAATAGATTGTGTTAACTAGATAAAAATTGATATATTTGACTTCAAGAAATTAAGATACTTATATGATAAAACATAATACATATTTTGTAAACATTTTTATTGAGATGATATTTCACAGAAATTTTGTCATTTTTTGTATATTTTATACAAAGAATGATATAGTTAAGTCAAATGTTCTTCTCTATCTCGTGTAACCTCCCGCCTATCTGCAACTAACTGAGGAAAAATTTTACACATAAAGAAGGCCATAATGCGACATTAGTTACCTCGCATTATGACCTCTGATTATACTTAATTATTTGCCATTGTCTTCAATCTTTTGTAGTACTCTTTCTTTTTCCTCTCCCTCAAGTGGAGTAGGTTGATAGTTATTTCTGCTCTTCACAGATGAAATAGAGCACGGAATAATTTCGCTTTCTTCCGTTATCAGCTCGCCATCTTTGAAATTAAACTTATGTACTAATATCATAGAATCCTTATCCTCTGGATTTTTATTTCCGCCAAAGCAAAAATTTCCAAGGCTATAAACGATTTTCTTCCCCTTATATTCTTCAACGTCTTGAAGTACATGAGGATGTGATCCCAGAACCAAATCAGCTCCACTATCGATTGTAAAATGAGCTATATCTTGTTGAACTGAGTAGGAAGAATACTCTCTTTCAATCCCCCAGTGGAACATGACAATAACAATACTTGCACCTTCCTCTTTCAACCCATCAATCGCTTGCTTAATCGTTTCTTTTTGATCTTCGGAAACAGCCCAACCTGTATATCCAAGAATTCCAACTTTGATTCCCCGAACCTCGGTTATATATTGATGTTCGTATCCAAAGTATCCTATATCCGCTTGATCTAGCGCTGATAGAGTGTCATCGTATCCTTGTTGTAGATAATCCATGGTGTGATTGTTGGCAATGCTTACGGCCTCAATATCACCTTCCTTTATTATATCAACATAGGAGGGGTCTGCTATAAACCGGAATTTCTTTTCTGCAGCCTTAGTAGCTGTCGTTAATGTTGTTTCCAGATTTACTATCGTTATATCATCCTTTTCAAATATTTCTTTTACATTGCGAAAGAAATATCCATAATCATTATTCTGTGCCTCAAATTCATGGTCAAAGCTTCCATTATATTGAAAGCTTAAGTCTCTCCCTAGTGTTACATCCCCTGCTGCACTTATTGTGATCGTATCATATACCGAAACTTGTTCTTCATCTTCTAAAGCTTGTACTCCAACTTCTAAAGCTTGTTCTTCATCTTCCAGCGCTTGTTCTTCTTCCATCGTTTGTTCTTCTATAGCTTCTAAAATTTGTTCATCCTCTTTTATATCTACCGCTGGTTCCTGTGTATCTGTTGCTAACGCAAGAACATTCTCTGTATTTCCAATTATAATGCTATGCGATTCAGTTTGTATCGTTTTATCCATCGTCTTTGAATAAATCAAAATACCAACAACTGCTAACATTTCTAGTATTAATATTGTACTGATAATATATATTTTCTTTTTCAAGGAAACACTCCTTTTAATCATTTTCACCTATGTAATTTAGGAATCTTAGGGGAATTTTCATTATACCGCATCCTATAACATTTTACTACATTATTTGATAATTTTAGATTGAAGGTGCGAAGTTTTCCTGGTTAATAAGGATTTCCTCTAATTCTGCTGCAGGCATAGGTTTATAAAAGTAGAAGCCTTGGATGTCATCACACATTTGGTTTTTAAAAAACTCGAACTGCTTTTCTGTTTCAATCCCTTCCGCAATAACATTAAGCTTTAGGTTTTTAGCCAACTGAATGATAATCTTTGCAATTGCTTCATCCTTGTTATCTTCCGCAATTCCGTGTACAAACTGCATCGCAATTTTAATTCGGTCCACAGGCAATGTTTTAAGACGGCTTAAAGACGAATACTCAGTTCCAAAGTCATCAATAGCAATGGTTAAGCCTAGATTCTTCAGTTCATGAAGCACGTTTATAATATAGCCTGCTTCTTTCACTGCAGTGCTTTCTGTTATTTCCAGTTCAAGGAATTTTGATTCCAATCCAGTTTCACTAAGCGTTTTAGCAACAAGACTAACCAGGTTCGGATTTCGAAATTGTTCTACGGATAAGTTCACCGCCATGCGTACAGGTGGTAGCCCCATCTCCTGCCACACCTTATTCTGGCGGCATGCTGTCTGGAGTACCCACTGGCCAATGGGAATGATTAGGCCTGTTTGCTCCGCCATTGGAATAAAGCTGCTCGGTAGAATCATGCCTAAATCCGGGTGGTTCCATCGGATTAAGGCTTCAAACCCAATGATTTTCTTTGTTAAAGCACTCACCTGGGGTTGATAGTAAAGCACAAATTCATTTCTTTCCTGCGCCCTGTATAGGCTATTTGTCAATTGCATTTTTTTCAGCACATCTTCTTTCATAATTGGGGAACATAAGGTGTACTGATTCTTACCCTTCTCCTTCGCAGAGTACATCGCTAGGTCGGCATTTTTGATCAATGTTTCGGCCTCATCGCCATCCTCTGGATATATAGCGATTCCTGCACTGGCCGTAATGAAAAATTCCTGGTCTTTGACCGTCAGCGGTTGGTCAAATGACTTCATGATATTATCAACAATCTTTCGAATATCTTCTGGTTTGGCGATTTGAGTGAGCTTAATCAAAAATTCATCGCCTCCAAACCGTGCAACTGTATCCTGCTTGCGCACGCACATAGATAGCCTACCTGCCACCTGTTTTAACATCTCATCACCACCCTCGTGGCCCATGGAGTCATTGACTTCTTTAAAAGAATCTAGGTCAATGAATACAATACCAATGAGTTTTTCGGTTCGCTTAGCTAAATGGATTGCTTGCTCTAATCGATTTTTAAACAATGTACGGTTTGGCAGCCCCGTCAAAGCATCATAATATGCCATATATCTGATTTCTTTTTCTGCTTCCACTTTTATCAGCGCATCCGCTAATAGATTTGCCAATATTCTCATCAACTCCTGATGATCTCCACTCCAGGTTTTTACCGCCTTTACTGAATCAAAACCAAAAAATCCCAGGTTTCTTCCTTTATTGATCACCGAAATGGATAGAAATGATTTAACGCGTAGCTGTTCGAGTAGCACTTTTTCTTCTCTAGCTTCGGACGGTAGCATTTCTACGTCAGGAATTTGTACCACTTCATTGCTTAGGATTTGGTCCACCCACCACGGGAAGGCATCCCTTTGTAGCTCTCGGCGGATGGTGACCGCAGATTCAATTTCCGCATTACACCACTCATTCGTACAGGTTGCCGTTTTTAAATCGCGAGAAAAAGTATAGAGATAAGTTCTGTCTACCTGAAAATACGCACCGCTTATTTGTAACATGTCATTGATTTTTTCATCTAGGTTGTATTCTGTAACATTAACAAAGTCAGCAGAAATTTTTGAAACCAACTTTTGAAAGTTTATTTGTGCGTCATTTTCTTCGAGACGCTGGATGTATACTCGATTGACATAAAAAGCCAACCAAAGGGTGATACTGAAGATACCAATTCTGACAAAATGATCTGATCCATCAACCTGTACCATAGCTGTTGGCACTTTTATCCACACCCATATTTGTGTGAGTAGCGTAGAAATGCCTATCCAAATCATCATTCGCCGTTTGTTGAAGATAACGGATAACATCACAAACATAAAAGGTGCCGCCCATACTGTAATGCTTGCAAATTCAATGAATCTCAAGGTAATAATGGGAATGGTTGCTGACACAATAAAAATAAATACATTATCTTGAAGGTCCACTTTATTTGGTATTCGTGGAATAATCCGCATGATAATTCCTATAATAAAAAGGGTAAAACTAAATAGTAGCTCTGAAAGCAGAGATGCTTGAAAGAGAAAATATTGCGATGAAAAATTCAACATTCCACCAAGGATAAACACCATAGACATAATCTGATAGAATTTAGCTAGGTTTCTTTCGCTCAATATCTTACCTGGCTCAGCAGCTTGACTTTTTTCCGATCGACCCATCAAACCATACCGTTTAATAGAATAAAAAACAGCCGCGATGGGAATCAAGGAAAACACAGGTGCCATTGGGGGAGCGTCGATTGACAAATATTCATTCAAAATAGTATCTGTCATCGTTCCAAGTAATAATGCGATAATAAAAGAAAGGAGTAAAAGATAGGCTTGCTTTTTCCTTTTGTTATCTATAGATATTTTGCCCCAGTACCAGAGCAAACACAATCCGGCGACGGAAAAACTGATATAATGAATATAGAAATACCAATCGCCCAAATTATTTGTTGATATATTAACCCACCCAGCTGATGTTTTGAACAGGTTATATTGTCCTCTTGCCAAATCACTAATTCCAAAAATATAAATATTTATCGCCACCGGAAGATAAAGCAGCACATAAAGCCATTTACTTTTTAGTATCCTTTTCTTCTCTGTCAGAATGAGGATAAAAAGGAGTAGATTACTATATATAGTTCCCCAACCAAGTGAAGCCATTCGGTACCAGAACAGGCTCATCTCATAATCCTCTGCAGAATTGGCAATAGAAAAACTAAACGCCCAGATGGATAGTGAGAAGCAAGCAACAAAAAAGACGCAGTTTAGCATGTTCTTTCTGTTAAGTGATATGATGTACATACCCATTAAAATAAAGATAGCAAATACAATGAAAAATATGAAAGAAAATATATATGATATTGACATTCTAGTCATCTCCTTTGCCCTTATTTGGATATATTCTTATATTAGCTAGTTGTCGAGCGAAAACACATCTTATTGTGACTAATTATATCATATTAATCGCTGATATAAAACTCTTTCTAGTAAATTTAGCCTATATTTCTGATACATTCTAAACGTTTCTATTAATAAAAGGAACAGAAGGATTTTTCAATTCCCTGGCAAGAAAAAAGCTCTCCTGCGGACAACTAACAGGAGAGTATAATTTATGAATTGTTCCAACTGGCTATGATATCTTATAAATTATAATTTGGTTACGGTTTTTGTGTTAATCTGCGAATACCACTCACTATTTTCACCTAGTAATAGTGAAGTCACATCTTTCGCGAGATAATAAAGATCCCCATATGTGATACATTCCTTTTGCTTTTCATCATTTATCATTTGTTTCAATGAGCTTAATTCCTCTAACATTTGTGTATCATTATTATATAAACCTTCAAAATTACACAGCGAAAGTTTTGATGTAAAATAGCCCGCCCAGGCTGGGAATAACAACGCCAACATATTTGTAAATGATTTCATTATTGGCTGTAATTTTTCTCCATTAATGGTACCGGGGACTTTAAAGAAGCTAAAATATAGTTGTAAACAGCCTCGAAACAATACAAATATAAAACCTATGTAAAAAACAATTTTCCCATATTGTTTTAATTTATTATATATTTTTGCATATCGATTGGCTGAATTTTTATGGTATTCTATCTGGTCATTTACTAATTCTTCAAGATAAATCAAACATTGTGCCGAATCTACTTTGTTAAAATTCGTGTCTGGTAATCCTATTTCTTTTAGAATACACCTTAATCGGTTAATTACTATTTTATTATACTTCCCTTTTGCTCCATACTTATTAAGATTTGTTATAAAATTGACAGGAATTCCAAAGGGTATAAAATGAATAGCAATTCGTAATTTTTCAGCAATATAACGATTATCAAGAAAGCTCTTATGCCAGGATTGTATTGTTTTGTTTTCAGATAACCTGAAAATATAGAAATTCAATAGTGCATGGATAAAGAAGGCCAACCCTGCGATGATAGACCAAATCTGCAATTTTGTACCCGGAATAATAACATGCCAGGGTCCTAATAATGTTTCTATGTAAAAACCAATGGCAAGGATAATCGTTACGATTAAGGGAATAACTGCACGCAGATAGATGGATGCACGGTATTTATCCGCATACAAAATTGCATTTTTATCAAATTCATTAAACCATTTTATCAGATTTTTTCTTGTTTTCTCTGCATTCTCATTAAGGGATGAAATGTTACTGCTCTCATCAACAATTGTATCTTTCGTATATGGCTTCGAGGTATCTACTACTGCTTTATTTTTTTTCATGTATTTTGAATATAAATTTCCCCAAAGAAGTTTTCGCCCAATAAAATTTTTATTACCATTCTCATTTATTTGCAAGTTGTTGACATTTAGTAAGTTATCTAAATACTCCTCAAGCTTGTCATCATCATAACTGTCATAATAGGAAGATTCCGTCCATAACATTGGTCTATCTGTTGCTTTTTCAATACTGACAGCGGGAACTGATGCATGTTTACAATATTTCAGGAAATCAAACAACAAAGGGTTTTCATCATCTTTTAAAATGATTGAAAAGTCTGCCTGATCACATAACCAGGAAAGAATAAGCGCATTCTTTGAAACAAAGGGATTATGTTCTGTCTCTAATACTGTAACCGAATCAAAAAGAGCAGCTATATCATTTTCTGACTTACCATCACTAATACAGATAAATTTAGCGTTGAGATTTAGGTACTTTCTCAATTCCTCAATCATCCTAGCGTCTGTTAATATGGAAGCTGTCAAAAAGTGAATGGTAGGTCTATCTTCGGAAAAATCATATTTTGAATTTGCAAACTTTACTATGTGCTTCATCGTAGTGTCTACAACTCTTTTAACCTTTAAAAGCACCACATCTTTACTATGCTGATTTTCAGGAAGCTTACCTGCTATTGCAATATTGATAACTAAATTTGGCTTTTGAATATTATGTTCTGGCATTTGGTTAACTCCTTTTTCTAATATCATATCCTAGCTTAATTAATAGTCGCATAGTTTCTAATAAGGTATTACGATCATATTCTTTTTGCGTTTCAGGCAACTCATCATAAGGAACCAGAGAAGGGTGCGTCTTTTTTCCATCCTTGGAATCAATACTATAACCTTCCCGAAGCTTACCACTAGCCCACACATCATGGGTATTTTCCGCTAACAATTCTACTATTTCTATTATTCCTTCAGGTAATATAATATCAGACGTATCAATAGGATTCGGTTGATATTTCATATTTGGCTCCCATCCGCCCGCTTTCGTGGGCTTACATATTAATTAACGCTATGCTCATTTTTTATGAAACCCTTTTGTTTAAAAGTTCCGATAATACTCTCGTATTATACACTAACATTTCTAATCTCACTTTTTGGTCCTGTGTTAATTTATTATAATCCCTTGGAATATTATATAATTCTTGTACTGTTATTCTTAAATATGTATTATGTGTATTGACTAGTGTAGAAACTTCTTTTACTTTGGTGTCCAATTTTTCTAATTCGGAGCACTTATTATTCGCGGTATTAATCTGGGTTTCAGCCTGCTCGGCATTTTTCTTATTCTTTTTACTTACTAGTTTCCATAGTGCAGCGCCACCCACTGCCCATCCGATAGGACCAGTTAATGCTAGAAAAGCACCTCCTCCAGCTATCGCTGCACCCCCCACCAAAGTTTTGTTAACAGTCGTATCTTTTTTGCTTTTGAGCTCTAAATCATAGATACTAGTTTCAAAGTTTGATATATTCATCTTAATTTCATTAATATCTTTATAAAACTCTATTGGTAGATTTGTTATTTCATTAATAAATATTCCTACCCCTTTCATTGTATCAGCTGCTTTCATTCTCAAATCGTGTAGACTAGCAACATCTAAATCAGCCGTGGCTTGCTTTTTATAATCAGATTCAAACATTACATTCTCATTTATATCTCTTGCTAAAGAATTATTCATGACTTTACATTCGTTGGGTAATCCTTTGATCAAATAATTACATAACTGATTCCAATCAAGATTATATTTTTCAATTCCTTGTATTGTCCCTATTGTAAAATCTAAACCGGGTGACATAAGAGTTTCTTCTAAATAAATCGGTAATATTTTCTTTTTACACTTTATTGCATAATGTATCTCTCTTTTTACAAAATCTCTCATAATTGAAAGATTACTAATAAAAACAATAAAATGCGTACAATCTTTTATTTTCATTGCTATTTCATCAGGAAAATTTTCACCAAATTCAATTCCTTCATCATACCATAGCCTATAATTATTTTCGAACAACCACTTAATTATTTTATAAACCTCATCTTTATCCTTGTGCGCATAACTAATAAATAAATAGGGCTCATCACCTAAATATGCTGATATGTATGAATTATCTATATTCATAAAGAACACCTCCCACAATCTTTAGTTATGTAATCCACTCTATTTCTAATGGCTCCTAATAAAGAACGTTCAATATAGTACTTAAAATTGCTTTTTTTAATCCTTTAAATCTCCTTTAAATGGGAGGAGAACCCAAATAAAATGATAGCATATTTCATCAATATTAACTAGTAAATTTTCATAATTTCTTCCACAAAATTCTGTTTCCTTCATTGCAAAAATAAATACCACCCATGGTTTTAAAACATGAAATTCAGTTTCATCTAATCTCAATTTAATATTGAAACTTCACATCAACATATCCCAGGATTACTCCAAGCGTTCCCTGATTTACACTAAATTCAATTGTTTTGCTACCGCGCTTTATGATAACCGGAATTTTGGTCGTACTATCCTTGCTGTCTGAAATTACACGGTGTATATCTTCTACTGATGTAATATTTATTTCTCCAATGGATTTAATGACATCCCCGCGCTCAATCCCGCGTTTTTCAGCCTGGGAACCGGAAAGAGTCAATATTACCACTACGCAGGGATAGACCTCTCTGCCTACGTCATCAAAAAAAGCCATCCTGTCGTTTGCATTCCTACGTACATAGCACCAGCCCACATAGTTCACCATAAGATGTTTGATTTTCTCTGCTTCGTGGGTGTACTGGTAAAGCTCAAGATCCGTCCAAGTCTGATACATATTCATGCCATCATCAGCCCTTTCGGCAAGCTTGAACTGGAAAGGAAGCCTTCTTGTTATCAACTTATCCAATTTATTGATTATATTTTCCGCATAAAGGTCTGGAGCTGACTGACTCTTACGGTTTAATGCAGCGTAGTTTTGTAAAACCACTACCGTATTCTGCCAAGGCGTCTTTTGTATGTTTTCTTCATACCTTGTAAGTCCCCTATTTATAAAAAGAATGATGATACATAGAATGAAGCTGCCAGAAACAAATAACAAAATTGACTTAACCCTATTATATAATCTCTCACGTACCGTCGGGTAAAGTAGTTTATTACAGTTCCAAATTTTCATTATTTCGTTGCCTAGCCATATGGAAAATGGCGGTATCCAAAAGTAGATGAAGTTCTCCTGCACCAAAATGGTCCATGAGCTGGGTAAAAGAAGCATTATTATTGGTGCGAGTATCACAGCATACCTAATTCTAGTTATGGGTATGAAAATTCCTGTCAAAGTTACTGCAAGAATGATATAACCCCTGTGTATCAACAATATTTTCAACCATGGATCAGATAAAAAACAAAGAAGAATCATGATGAAAAGGCTGATAAGTAGCGAAATTGTAATGAACGCCATCCTAGCGTTAAAGTTTCTTTTTTCATGCCTCATACGCTTCCACTGGTTGTTCTTTTCCACTTCATTAGGGGTCTTATTCGGCTTTGTCTTTTTATTGCTAATCTTATCAAGTATCTCCGGTAGCATCTCTCCCGTATCTAGGAGTGATGTTATTAACCTACTCGATTTTCTGGTAAAACCTGGACGCAACATGCACGTAAACACCTTGACGATAACTGTACCTGAAAAGTATGATAAAATGTTCCTGTGGTCACTACCTTCTAGTAGCATGTCTACTAACGTTGTTTCCACTACCGCTGTTCCTCTATAGGATGATATTTTATCCTTGTTGCTGCCTTGTTTCATTTTCTCAACAAGGGTATCCTTAAATTCTGACACCTCTGCTGGTATATCCTGCTTAACTCTCCAATCATAGCAGGTCATCCACAATATATAAAACACCGATCCAACTGCAAAGATGAATAATGATATGGTGGATCCCATATAAAGTATCAATCCGAATGCAGGTATCAACATCGTAACGAATATGAGATAAACAATCCATTCATACCAGTACCTTTTCACTGGTTCTTTTATCAAAAAAGTCTTAAGTAATGTACGTGCGTTATTCCAATTTTTATTAATGACTGTTTTGTTATCTACTTTAAGGCTTCTTAAAAGACTAACTGCAAGTATGCTCCTGCTGACTTTCGACAGACCATCCTTCAAGTTTTTCTCATTATCGCTTTCCTGAATGATTAGTGTCTTCAGAAGTAGGTGGACTGGGGGAGCATAATCATAAGTCTTAAGCACTATGTCAAAAACATTATATTTATCGATGAGAATTTTGGAATGCTCTATCATAATGTTCAAAACTTGATATCTACTATCATAAGTCATATTTTTAAAGGTATTGATAATATGACCCTCTGCATTATTCTCTATGTTGACTGCACATGCGGCCAGAATTCCCGCCTTTTGATATCTAGCATTAGCGGCAAGGCGTAAAACCTCTTTCCATATGACTTCTGAAAGAAACGGATGGTACCATTCCTCGGTCCTTAGTTTCGTCTCCCGAAGGAGCCTGCAGTACTGCGATATACGCATCAAAAGCTCCATTTTTTTTTCATCCTTGACAACAGTTGCAGCGAATGCCATCGAAAGGAGCTGCCTTTTTGCAATTTTTCTTAGAAGGGCTAGACATATTTTACCTATTACCAAAATCAGCAATATCATCGGTATTATGAACAATACCAAATCGACAATGCCTTGTATTAATTGAATTATCTTATTAAAATTAGAAATAAATGGGATGTGTTCCAATGCATTTTCAATAATGTCATTTATATCTGCAAAAAATAATACAGTAATCAAGAACATAACAATAAACAAAGTACCACCATACCATTTACGCTTTTTGCCAACAGCAGTCAACAGGAAAAACTGTACAAACGGTATTTTAAAATGAGGCTTAACCTTCAAAGAACTCAAATTGGTGGTATTGTCTTGTGTTTCAGACAAGGTATCATCTTTTTGTTTTTCTATAGTGGTAGTATCTTTTTGTTTATCTATAGTGGTAGCATCTTTTTGTTCCTCTAAGGAGGTAGCTTCTTTATCTTCCGTGACGCTGCTGTTAAGGGAAGAATACAGCAGCCTTGATGAAAGTGTAATATCTTTATCTACATCCCCATATTCACTTCCTAATTTCACCTCTGATGCCCTATTTTCACGCCCCATCTCGTTATAGATAGTATGAGCAGCGCACCTTAAGATTGCACCTTTTAAACCGATGCCAGCAGATTTTATTAACGCATCCGCATCCGCATCTCGGCCTTCTAACACTGCGTTTTCGAGAGGGTGTTGTTGTCCTTCATCGATATTCGCGATATTTTTCGCTGTTACTGAAAAGAGTCTTATGCAGTGAAATATGATATCCTTGAAATCATCTGTTTCATCTTCAATCTGGAAGTCCACAATTGTCCTTATATCACGCAAGAATATTGCAGGAGCAATGATCCTTGCATAGGTATCAAGAAAACCTTCCTCTATGAGACAGGCCATATTCTTACGATTACCTGTTTTCAACAGATGGAATAACAACTGCTCAAAATGTCTTACATCCTTGCTATTCCAAGTATTATTCCCGTCAGGGTCAGCCTTTAATTTGAAATAAGTAGCCAGTTCCTGATGGAGATTCCATTCTTCGGAATCAACAATAAATGCATTATGTACTGCCTTGCGAAAGTCGTCATGGTAGAAGGTTAGTAGTTTCCCCCTCAATGCCAAAAATGGCCTAAGTCTACGCATAAGTGCTGCCAAATTACCCTCTGCAGCATCATGACCTAAAATCTCAATTAGCTCAGCTTCTGAAAGTCCCGTATTACTAATATATAAATAGGACAGAAAGAGTTTCGTGAGCGTGCTACTGACATTCCTCCCATATCCATCCGTGAAATCCCTTGAATTCGAAATTCTCTTGTCTATTATCCATTCAAGAAGCTTAACCGTATCTTCTGGAAGCGATTTTATAAAGTCTGAAAGGCTGTCGTAATCATTGTACATCCTCATCTCTTCTATCGCCGTCATCAGATAAAGCGGAATGTTGGACCCCTTCTTTTCAAGTAGAAATTGGATTTGAGCCTTAGTCAGCTTCTTTTGGTAATACATAAGGTAATGTTCCGTCATCTTGCGTGAAGCGTCGGATGATAAGCCCATGAGTTCAATCTCATGAAGGTTTGGCCATTTTTTATGTATCGTATTTATATAAGGTCCGGGTGCACTGGAAATAACAAGGGTGACATTTGGGGGTATCCTATTTGGCAGCCAGCAGAGTTCTCGTGCACTGCCTTCCGTCCCAAGCTGGTTTAGGCCATCCAATAAGAGAACATAATGTTTGTCATTTTTTAGAGATGCAAGCTGTTTTTGAAAATGAAGCGTCAGCTTGCTAAGTTCATACGGCACAGGATCATTAATTTCTGTGTATTTTGTCATCATATTACATAGATGTCTTAAGGTCCCTTCAAAGCAATAGGAGCTTGGTGTTACACCCATGAAATAAGGCATGATGACAAGTTTTTCATATTTTGAATATTTCTCGATAAACTTACATAGAAATGCCGATTTTCCAGCTCCGCATTCTCCAGTAACGAGAACTACTTTGTCCTCCAAATCTTCTAACGAAAGCTTATATAGATCATCAAAGTTTCCTTTTAACTCATCCTCGATAAAAAAGCGTGTTCTCTCATTTATATATAGATCTAATATGTCCTCTTCTTCATCACTTTCCTCAGCAAAATCTTCACGCAGAGGTCCAAAGGTCGACTCAATGTAATCGATAATATATTTATAAACAAGTTGCCCGAAAGCTTGAAGGTTGGTAAGGCTCTGTGCATCATCATCCCAGTCTACGTAATAAGTATCCATGTGAAAACCAGACTCAATTATTTTTTGCTTGAGTCTTAATAGTTTGATTTCCTTTCCACTTCCTTTAAGCTCCCTAAACTCACCTTCCTGTGTCTCACGCATAGAAAGGGTACTCGCATCATCGCGAAACAAGAAAAACATACCCTTGTAATCGCTATCTTTGAAGGTCTCTATGGCGTGCTCTATCTCATCTTCGGTAACCGATATACCCTTATCTTCTTGCTCAGGAATCCAGCCATACCTGCCGCCTAAAATTCCCAAAAAGAGTGGGTGACACTGCTCTATGATAGACCTGCAGGCGCCAACTATATTATCTTCTGAAGTCAGCCCCCAGCGAAGGTCCACATCCACAAAGAAAAGCCTGTGTTTAAGTAGTTCTTCACGTATTCTGGGGAACACGAAACGCACAAGGTAATCCCTCTCAGCATTCATATCGCGAAATGTACTGGATATAAAGAGCTTTATTTCCTGCGAACCGCTTTTTTTATTGCTCTTATGATCTCGATTCATAAACATACACCTTCTTATATCCTCAATTTATCCGACTCACTTAATACTATCTAGCAAAAACTCATTTCTTTTCTCAAGCCATACCCTAAGATACTCTACGTTCTGTTCATAGGTTGGTTCGGAAATTCTTGGAAGTATATAATCCTTTCTTAATGTCCATCCTGCAGTAGTATAGTTTCTATCAAAAGATTTTCCGTACTTCTCCATAAGAGAATCGATTTGGTTTATACCTAATGGATTATCTTTATACAGATTTACTATCACCTCTTGAAGTTCATTATATCTCACTCCTAAAGCATCTCTAAATTCTTGGAATTCATAACAATAACTGTAAAAATTAACATTACACCATAAACCTATATAACTAGAATCTGGACCGAAACTCTCATGATAATTGTAATCATAGTAAAAATCTCCATCGGCATTTCCAGCCGACAAGTCATAATCCCAAGTCGGACCAGCATATAATTTGCCGTTCTTAATATAAAATCTTGTAGAAGAATAATCAATGTCTACCTCTTTGAACAATTCTGACAATATGTAATAATCTATATAGGATTTCTCATCAATAAGACTAGTAAAAAGCTCCCAATCTCTAGCTTCAATCGCCTTTTCTACCTTTTCTATAAAACCTGTTAGTTCCTCTAATTGCTCCTCTGTAATATCTTCTGGCTCATTAACTCCAAAACGGTATCCATAAATTGGTGTTGTGAAATAAGTCGTACCTGCTGAAACTCTTTCAGCCTCTCTCTCAATTAAAAAATCACCCTGCTCCGTATCAATATCCACTCTTGTTGGTGCTACTTCTATTGATTCTGATAGCAAATAATTACCAATAAATATTCCATTCAACCATACATCTGCAAAAGTAGAATCAGGTGTATACGCCAAGCCAATCGTAGCTGCGAAATCAAATACCAATTTATTTCTCATTAAACTTCTATCTAAGGCATTTGCACTTAAAATCCATTTTTTTGCCGCTCCCATTCCTAGTACGTCTTGCTTATTTGAAAATTTAATTGTATAAGACTTTTTAGCTACCTCTGCAGTAGAATTGCCACGTATTTTAATTTTTGCTGAAAAATCAATAATTTCTTCACTTTCACCACCCTCTACAGGGGCAATCGCAATCGAAGAAGAATGATATTCACGATCATATAATTCTTCGTTACTAGCTGTTATATAGACATGTGGAACGTCCGTTACAGTATAGGATTTAATAACTTCTTGTAGCTCCTTTGCATATTCATCTACCGTTTCCTGTGTCATTGTCTTTTCATTTTCTTTTACATACACCATTAATTCATTCAAATGGCTTGACACCGACTCGCTAAAAAAAGTTGTGTAATATTCAGGTACCTCTTCCAGTGCCGAATTAAGTTTAGTATCATCAATAATATTTTTACCAACAATAAAAAATAGCAAAAATGCAGCTATTGTTATTGTTGCAAATAATAAAATATCCTTACATCTTTTATTTTTCCTATCCACTTATATCCCTCATCATTATAAATTATTTTGAAATAATAATTTTAATCATTCCATTAAATAGCAGATTAGTATTATCATCCCAATGGATTTATTATACCTAAATTCCATGAATTATGTCAATAAAAGTATATCTGGTTTTTTAAATAAGAAGCTATTGATATTCCCTATATATTTTCCAATATTCGCATATAAAAAAGTTCAAGGATATTGTTTTTTATCCTTGAACTTTTTGACACTCCGTTTATTCATTAATTATATCTTTTCAAAATCGGTAAACATATTTTTGGATGTAAATGAGTTAATGCACTTTAAGAACTGCTTAGTTGAGACCTCAGTTTACTAATTCATAGTCCTTTAGATGTTCCTCTTCTTCTGGAGTGCTCATTCTAAGCATCGTTTGAACATTTTGAGCTGCAACTGTTGCAGGATTGCTATTGTAGGTCATTGTGTTCAACTCGATAAATTCGTTTGTTACGCTGTTGAATTCGAATATATTCCATACTGTTCCTTCCAAATTCGGTACGTAAAAGGTTTTGACAGAATTACCACCATTTTCGATATAGACTCTTACATAGGCGCCGGAATTTGCCATTTCCATGCTACTCGAACTATTCCGATTCGTATAATCATGCACCGAGAACTTATAAATACCATCTTCTTGATAGTAAATAGTTGTCGTCTCAGGACCATAGCTTGATATATCATCAACATCAAGGTTATCCATCAACACACCAGCATCATAATATTCAGGTTGATAATAATAGGTATGGAAGGTAGTTCCACTATTTGTTGGACCAGTTAAATGAGAATCCAGGTCACTTGGTGTTTCACCCCAACAAAGAACAATTCGGATTTCACCACTTGCCAAGATCGGTGTTACTTCACCATTTTGGTTACTAATGGTTATATTGCCCAAAACTTTAATGTTAAAATATCCATCGTGATACTTCGTCGTTTGATCCGGCCTGTTATCTTTGATATAAACGGTATAATTGCCTGCAGCAAGTTCAAGAGAATATGCACCATTCGCTCCTGTTGATGTTGTTCCAGCAATCGCTCCATTGGTAGTATTATATCCCTTGAAAACATTAAGAGTCAATCCTGCTTCTACTCCGGTTCCCGACAAAGCATTGTAAATTGTTCCATTCGCAACTCCACTCCCTGAATAGCTATTAGAAATAGCCTCCAATGTAATGTTGTATGTGGTTGTGTTCGCGTTAACAATAGAAATCTCACTGATAAGTGATATAAAATCATTATTTGAAATGGATATCTCATATAATCCACGAGTCAAATGCTCAAATACGTATTTTCCACTCAAATCCGACTCTATTACCATCGGCATGGTGGTGCTACTTCCTATTTTTGTTAAAGTCACCGTAATGTTTGGAAGCGGTACATTATTATTTGAGATGGTGTCCTCATCCGCCTTAGTAATCATACCGGTTAAAACAGATGACTGTCCCTCTAAATCAAGATAGATATCCTTTGTGTTACCGGTTCCCTCAATGGCATAGTTATCATCTCTATAACTAACATAACCATTCATTGTAACCTCTAGTATATAATCTCCGGAAGAAACATTGCTAGCAATAAATTTACCTTCTAAATCCGATATCATCTCAAAGTAATCTGTATTGCTTCCAGGTGTTGAAAATTTCTTCGTTAAAGTTACTTTTGCTCCTTGCAAAACTGGATTGTTGGTAAGATTTCTATCATAGTCTGAAGCAAAAACGGTTCCCTTGAAGGTAGTAGTTGATAGGTTGTGTTCAAGGAAAATTATTTCGAGTAAATCCTTACTAAATGTAATACCTTGATTACCTAAAAATGATTTAGCAACCAAATTCACATCAGCTTTCACCTTTGCACTAAGCTTTACATTTAACGAAGCCTCTCCCTCGAGAATTGGGCTTGCATCTGAAGAAAATATTACCTTGCCGTGTAGTGTAGCTTTTGCATAAGGACCCACTGTTGCCTTAATGGTTGCTGGTATAATACCTGCCATCATAAAGCCGACAGCACCACCGATGGCGGCCGACGCTTCTGCTGTACCATCTGCAGCAACTGATAATGTGCATACAGGTAACTTATTCTGTTCTGTTTTCGATTTTGCAAAAACATCATAAAGATTAATCTGTCTATTTCCAATCATAAAATTTGTTGCACCTGTATTTTGTGCACAGCTACCGTATGCACCACGAAAACCTTCTTTTTGAATATTGATACCTTCTTCAACATAAGCAGTGGTTTCATATTCAATTACTAACTGGGTACTTAACTCCCCTTTCAAATCCATACATAAATAAATAACTAAGGTTGGATTAAACGGAACTAGTATGGAAGCAGATTGGATAGTTTTCATATTAGCGGCCTGCACCCCAGCCAAATTGATACCGATAGCGCCTAAAATAATCGTATTATTCATACTGACGCCTTCTAAGCTGATACCTGCAAAAGAACGTTTATTTTCGAAAGCTTTTGTCTTTTTCTTATAGTCACTCAACATATTGGAAATGCTTGCTATTTCACCACCAAGCGTACATTTTAAGGACTGTGTTTCCATATAGGTCAATTTAGATATAAACTGTTGTGGTAATAGATCCGAGATAGATGGATTCCATTCTAATCCAAAGGTTGGATCAATTTTCTTTAGTCCAACTTCACCGCCAATCGTGATTCTATCATTCTCTGTATCCTTATCACCATCCTCATCATAAAAGATTACATCCTTGAATTTAAATAAGATGGATCCATTATTAATATCTGAAAAATCTAAAGTTGGTAATAATAAAGTAGAGAGATTTTGAAGTTGGAATCCTTTTCCGACCACTTTTTCAGGCGCTCCTAAATCATCCTCTTCACTATCCGTGGACAATAACTCAGTTATACCGTTCTGATCTTCCAGCGACATCTCTGTACCCTCTGGTAATAGCATAAAAGCAATGGGATTTTCTGTGTCAATGTCAGAAGTACTGATACTGACATCTTCTGAGAACATACCCGTAAGTCCAGGAATCTGAGTGTGAATTACTTCGTATTCCTCACTGTCATAGGTCATATCCTCTAAATATTCATCATTATGATAACGGTATATTACGGAAAGTCCCACAGGGAAGTATTCGCATTTTGGAATATATATGATATCACCCTCTACATAGGTTTCATCCAGGATGTATTTGAAAAGAGGACTTCTTTCAGCAATGATAAGAACATATTCGTCATCGCTAGTATCATCTGCTGTTCCCTTATCATCTGTCCAGTAGTTTTCTATACCTAAATAGATTTGTCGTATTTCTTCTATACCGCCTTCAGAAGTGCTATCAAATGCTATTACCCTATCAGACAAATTTATGATGGTACTAATTCTGTTAATAAGTATCTCCTTTGTCGATATCGTGCCATTTTGAGCAACAGCCTTGATTGTAACAAAGTTGGTACCGATATCCAATGGAAGTGATGTGATGGTAAATGAATTGGTACCCTCAACAGGATAAGATCTGATATTTTCATTCCCATTGGAGTAATAGGTAGCACTTATATTAGCAACACTGGTATTCGTTACAATCGTACCGGTAAGCGTTGTCGTTGCTGTTTCTACCTTTAATACCTGACCCTCCACATAATCATTCATTGTTATGCTGATTACTTCTGTTTCTACTGTTGGAACATATATCGGTATATAAGGCGCTGACGGTGCCACAGTAGGTGTCGGTGTCACAGTAGGTGTCGGCGTCACACTTATGTCAGACGCTACTTTAATTATAACAGGCGTTGATTTTGCCCTCAGAACCAAGGCGGTTTTACTTCTATATACAAATGCCCCAATGTTATATGTTCCGATTGATATTGGAGTGAATTTACCACTTGATGTCATACTCGCTTTTACAGAGGTGATTCCGGTTTTCGTATTGATAATTTCATTATTATTTTCGTCAGTAACAATCCAAAAAGTCTTATTTGTTGACGTAGATGGAATTAGACTACGATTAAAATCAAAAGTTTCATTCACTACCATAGTCTTTTGGATTGGTGCATTACTAATTTTAACTTTTGTAGCGTCTATCGAGATTTTAATGCTGTCCGAGCATCTAGCTACTGTTTTACCCTTGGCATCTACTATCGTTGCTCTGATTTTATAACTGGTGCCTAATTTCTTATTCGCCGTGCTAGTTGTATAAACCTGTATACTTGAGGTCGTATCTGTAACTGCAACAGTTTGCGTTGTGCGTTTCTTATCGGTCTTTGAAAAGCTGACATAACCTGCAACTTCATCACTAATGCTCCAACGAATCGTATATCCCCTTTTCAAGTTAATAATCTTGTACAGATTACTCTTTCCCACATAAGAATACTTGTAGTTTACTTCAAGTGTAGGCTTAGATGCAGCACGTGCTACAGATTCCATTGACGGTATCATAGTCATAACTAGCATTACAAGGGCTATAAAAAAATGCTAGCTTTCTCATTGTGTTATTCTTCCTTTGAAATACCTTCATCCCTTTTCATTCCTCCTTAACTAATTTCTCGCAACATATAAAAAAAGCTTGTAATGCTGCGACTTTTTAATAATACATAAAGAAAATAGCTTCTTTCGTAATCTTATTAAAAACTCGTAATTTACAAGACTAATTTATATGCGATAAATGAAATGAGACTAGTCAAAGCGGATTATGTATCCATAAGCAGGAACTGTAAACCTCGTAACATTAATCAACGTCATATTTTATCTTCCATAATTTTACATTACTTAATCTCATAAGTAAATATAAATTTAAACATAATACCATCCACTCTCGTCCCAATAATGTAAAATTGTCACCCCCATACTGCTTCGCAGCAATAAAAGAGTGATACCTCCACATTTTTGCTAACCACCGCTAACAATTATATTTTCCTATCAGATTATTGATCATTATCTTCATCAACTCACTATTTCCTCTAAGGAAGCTAATCTTTGTTGGTGTCTTCTCCTTTTTCGGATAACTTCTTGTTACGGGAACTTCGCAGGCCTTCATTCCTAATTGGGTTGCTCTAACCGACAGATAGGCAAGTAATTCATAGGTCATAAAAACATTTCGAAAAGGTTGTACCTCCGGATGCGTTAAGTATTTTCTCGAGTGTGCCCTGAAGGCGTTGGTGGAATCCGTAAAATGATGCTTTGCAGTAAGAGAAATTATCGGCGCATGTATTAATCTTACGGATAAATATCGAATTCGAGGCGTATTGATTGCTTTTCCTCCCTGAATAAATCGGGAGCCTTGTACAAAGTCATACCCCTGTGAAAGCTTTTGGATAAACTTTGGGATATCTTCAATACTGTCTTTATTATTGCCATCAATCGTAATAATTCCATCATAACCTCTTTGCAAAGCCCACCACATTCCCATGCGCAACTGTGCACCCTGCTTTCCTACATCCTGTTTAATCAAAAGTGTATTTACACCCAATGATTTCATCCGATCCACTTCTATCGATCCATCTGTAGAGCCACCATCACAGATAATGATATCTACTATTTTATCAATCCCATATTGTTGTGCACGCATTAATTCTACCTGGATTCGTTCACTCTCATTAATAATCGGAATCAATACGCAATAGTCTGTATGCTTCACTTCATATTCCTCACATAGAAACTTGGGAACCCCCTCAATCGCTTCATATATCATGCAAATACCTCTTTCACATAATCCATGGTTGCTTTTACGATACACAAATCATTCAAGTTTTTCATCTCAATCGAGACATATCCTCCATACTTTTTTTCATGCAAAATTGTACTGATACTTCTATGTAAATCCCTTTTTTCTATCTTTTCTAAAAATGGTTCGCTTATATGAACATGGTTAACTAAGGAAATATTTTCTTCAATTACCTTCAACGATTCCTGATTTTGAATAATTGTTCCAACGTCCACATTTACCTTGAAACCGTCACTAGAAACTTCCTTTACCAGTTCAAATGCTTGGGCAGTCTCATTAATGAAATTAGTATGATAGATTGTAGGATTAGGTTCCATCGCGATAACGGTTTCCTTTTCTTTTGCATATGCGGCCAATTCTTGAAAGAACTTGATGGCAAGAGTATAATTTGATGTCTCCTTCCTGTTTCTATTTTGGGGACATCCAAATACCACATTTCTACAACCAATCAGACAAGCAAAATCAATTGCCTTTTTGGTGTAACGTAACAGTTCACTTCTTTCCGCTTCGGTGCCAAACATGTTTTCTGTCTTTCCATACCAGATAGACTGCATCGAGGAAATAGTTAATCCGTACTTGTCTTTTAAGTTAGTGGCAAATCTTTTTGCCGCTATCTTGTTATCATACGGATGTTCGGGAAAGATTCTGGTAGGTGCGATTTCAATCCCTGTAAAATTTTGCTTATTCAAGTAATCATACATAGCGTTATCTAAATCAGGAGACCATCCTATATTTGATATGGAAAGCCTCATACTCCCATCCCTCCCACAAAATTTTTGATGTCCTGCAAGATAAACTCTTTATCAAAAACATATCCCTTTTTACCATCAAAATTAGTAGCATACTTTGTTCTAACATCATACTTTGGTATCACCTTGGCAACTTCATTAAGAAATGCTTTCCCATTAATATATTCAAAAAGCTCCTCAATTCGAACTGGCTCTGTTGCCAAATTAATCTTCTGCATATGATTTTCCAACGCAATCGTAATGTGCTTGCACAAATATCCCAGATTATAAAACTGAAAACTCCCCCTACTGTCTGTAAAATTCAAGGCACTAAATCCTATTTCTATAAAATAATTCTTTAGCCGTTGCTCTTCTTCTTTTGATAAGTACTTACACTTATAAAAGCCATTGTCCTGCGCCAGATAGTATTGTTCAATCATTGAGTTTTTTTCTTTTAGTTCCATAAATTTTGATTCCTTGAGCATAGAAGGTATGATATGAATCAAGTCATAAATAAAATTCTTTTTGATCTTTTGTCCATAAAGCCCCGGTAAACGGACAATAGAATAATCTTCTATATTTTCCTCCACCCATTGTTCCAAATAATAGCGATGGAGGCCATAGGAAGGTAAACCCACCAACTCAATCGATGTGTCTTCGTCCACCTGATATGGCACATTGTACACATCAATCGTAGAAATCAAAACCAACTTCTTGGGATTAATTTGTTTTATATTATTGATAGCATTATCAATCATGTTCCTATCTTGTTCCGGAAATTGATTAGCCATATACTTTTTTGCACTCACACCCGCATAAACCAGCAAATCCGGATGGATACCGAATGCTTCTTCTATATTTTTTGAGTTATAAAGCCCGTCAAACGGAAAACTATTATTTAAATTTGATCCCACGAACCCAGTAGATCCGACTAATATATTCATACCAACCCCCATTCCTGTAACTTGCTTACAAGTCTAATTTTATGTGTGAAGATTCTCTTCTTCACGCAGATTACCTTATTTTGTGATCTTTTCAATGGACTCAAATATATATTTCTGTTTTTTGAATACCAAATTCACCAAAATCGACAGGTACTTAATGATAATTGCCAATATTGCAAATAAACCAAAGAATGAAAAGGCTAAGAACAAAATCGTGGTCGTCCAGCCGGCGATTGGTGTGCCAAGAAAAAAGATAACAACCGCGTAAATAGCGACAATGACTGTTATGAGCATCATTAATAAGGTCATAACAATCGCAAATTTATAGGCTAAGGCGGTAAATAAGATTAAGGAATCGATTGCAACCTCTTGCTTCATCCTCTTCTTGCTCTTTGACTTTTCATATAAAATCGGCTTCGTAGATGCATACTTTACCGTATCTAATTTCAATCCGCAATTCGCATAAACTGCTTTTCTGTATGGGATGGTTTTACTCATCGCATGTACGCGGTTGATTGCACGTCTTGATAAGATTCGGAAAGACTCAGTTTCCAACATATACTGGTTATTGGCATACTTATTAAATACCAAGTAAAATAAGGAGGACGACACTTTTTGCTTCGTATTAGAGGCTGCACTTACGATATCATAGCCCTTCAAAGAATGCTCATAAACCTCCATAATAGCCTTCAAATCATAATCAATCTCGATGGTATCAAATTCGTAGACAAAATCACCAATCGACAAATCAACACCAGCATTCATGGAAAGCTCTATTCCCTGGTAGTAACTCATATGTAGGATGCTGATGACAGAGCTTTCTATCGTATTCGCATATTCTTTTATTTCACCGATACTGTTATCAGTAGAAGCATCATTAACAAAGATAATCTCGTATTTAGCAAAATTATCGTTTAACACATCAATTAGATTCTTGATGAAATCCTTCAAATTATTTTCATTATTATGTACATATACCACCGCGGAGACAAAATTCTTTTCCTTATCGATTCCCATGAATTAGCACCTCATCTAGATCATAGACAGTGTTGATTTTGCCTGACAACACACTAATAAAAGTTGGCTTACTGGAAAACTTTTTGATTACTGTTGGCCTTGAGTCATCAATTTCTGAAGCTTTTAATATAGGTTTCATCGAAAATAGGGAACTATGGTATTCAAACTGATACTCTTCTTTTAAATATTTTCTAGCAAGGTTTGACATATAGCTCCAGGCACTTTCTGGCTTTGCAGGACAGTCATTGCAATTACCAAGCTGCTTTGGGGAACAGAAACCCTTGCTCCTAGTCTGGCAATCAAAGGTAGGAACCGGATCATAACTTGTGATATGGGGTGTAAACGTAACCGATGTTAGAGAGTGGTATCCTGATTTTCCAAAAGGCATGATAGAAAAGAATGGTCCGTCCATTACTGTAATTCCAGTGTCTTTTAATTTATTATTTACTGTGCAGAGAATAATTTCACATAGTTCATACTTGATTCGGAATTTCTCAACTCCAAGTTTGTCTAATACTTGATTAATAGAAGCATAGGTGGCATTCAGTAGAAATCCGGTCTCGTTCCTTTCTCCGCTCTCCAATTGTACCTCGTAGGTTTCTTCTTTTTTTTCTATTGTATCTATTCTACAGTTGTATTTTATCTCAATATTCGGATATTTCTCTATTTCTTTCATTAAAAACTGCATTAAAATGAGTGCGTCATAGGTATATTCCTTTGTCAAAAATGCTCCATCACACATATCCTCATTAAAATATTTTGTTGTTGCAACCTCCTCACAACGGATCTCTGCTGCATGGCAAAATTTACGAAACTGCGCGGCATTAGACCATGAAAAATTGGAGGATGTGGCATATACCTGGTCAAATCCGGAATGAACGCAAAAGCCATACTCTTCATTAAAACGATTGAAATATCCAGAAGATTTAATTGCGGTGGAATAAGAACGTGGGTAGTGATATCCCATGTGTACCCTGGCTTGGTTGATGTACGATGCTCGTTTGAAGGGAGCTTTATCATATTCTAATACCAATACCTTTTCCTCTCTTTGCCCACAAAAAAGAGCGGAATATAAGCCATATAACCCTGCACCGATGATAATCTTATCGTACATCATAATTTTCACCGATGAACTTTTCATCCTTTAAGCCCTGAATAAAATCGATCAAGTTGATTACAAATAAATATAAAGCTAAAATAATAAAAGGTAACGAAGTAATGGCTGTTCTCTGATATTCGGCATTTGTTCCCAATATTGATGTTACATAGGTAAGTGTGATAAATCCAAATAATCCGAAATATACCCAATCGAATATTTTACGTTTCATCATCCTATTTATGAAAATCAGGAAGCAAATCGCAGCAATTACCATACCTTGAAAAAACGTTAGCGTATATCTCATAAAAGTTGAATAGGCATAAAATAAATAAGCAATGCTTCGGTGTTTCGTAAGATAGTAACTTTCAAAATCAACGTTTGCTTCTTCTCCAATCATTTTTACTAATTCTTTCGAATATGCAATTAGGTTATCCTTTTTAATTTGATTTACAAACTCAGAAATTCTTACTTTACCATATGAATTCATTACTTCCGATCTCGCTAAGAATGGTTTTGATATAAAGTCATCCATTTTTGTTATCTCATCTATTGTTTTTACTATTTGAGCATCGTTGCCATACTGATATAAACACGTTTGAGCCATAACATCAACTTGTTGTCCGAGCAAAGAATTACTGAGGGAAAATTGTTCGAACTGTTGATAAAACAAAAAAGAATAAACCAATATAATCATGATAGGGATTGAGGAAACCAAGGAACTTTTGATTGCAATCACACGTTCCTTTTTTAAGAATAACGACCGAGCTATAAAAAATCCCAAGATTATACACACATATAACAAATATGTTGGTCGCATAAATGTACCAATTATTGTTATCATTGCTAAGTAAATAACGGATTTAATTTTTTTATACTTTAAATAATTTACAAGGTTATAAATTAAAAACACAGTGAGGGATAATGAAAATGATTCTGTTAATATTGTCTTATCCCAACCCATTATTACCATAGAACATGCATAGGCCATTGTTACAACTAAACTTACATATTTCTTTTTGCTAAATAAATTGAATGTTTTGAATAAATAAATAGCACTAATAAAGGAAGTAACCAATTGAATCATGCATACCATCAATAATCCCATTTGGCCTAGCAACCTTTCACAAATCTCAATAATCAGTGGGTATACAGGTACTCTATATTCATTTAATTGGAATCGAAATAGATCAAAGCCATCCATGCCAATATATTCTACTGAATCAGGTGTTTTAAAAATATTACAGTTCAAAAAGAAAATAAGCTTAACAATAAAAATTAATAGGAATATCATGCATACTGCTTTGTTAGACCTGTAATAGTTTGAAATTTTCTTCATACCTCATATCTCCTCTCATACAATAATCTAATTCAGCATGAATGCAATTAACTAATTTAATATATACCCTACTACTTGTCTAGGTACCACTTTTCTACAATAAAATAGCTCTTTGTCAATAAGTAGAGTGCGCTTTATACAAATCGCACTCTACTTATTGACAAAGAGCTTTGTTTTCCTGAAGCTATTTTCCAGCTAACAAAATCGAATTATTAATATCTAAAATACCAAAACCCCAATCAGGATTAGGATAGATAACATTAGGAAATCTTTTAGCTCCTCCAGTAATCATACTTCTTATCATTGCACTAGGCATTGATATGAAATTCCCTCTTATGATTCCCCATTCCATTAGCATCGACACCTCCCCAGTAGCATAAGCTGCTGCTACACTCGTACCGGTAGCCCAGGCAAATTGATTGCCGATTGTAGGCGCCAATACGTTAACACCCAGAGCAGCGATATCTGGTTTGGGATTATTCTCTTTTGTAAATCCTTTGCTCGCATAATAATACAAATTCTGATTTACATCATTATAAGCTGTCACTGTAAGTACAGTTTCTTCATTTCCTGGTGTAGTAATTGTTGTGTAAGGGTCTGATTTTACAAAAAAGGTATCAATAGAAATAAAACTATGAATAGGTAACCAAATATGAAATCTTGATAACAAATTCCCTATACCAGATACCCTTAATCTCCAAACACCTTTTTGTGGGGTTTTAAACCGAAATAATATTAGTTGATCTCCTGCTAGTGAATCCTCTAACGTATTGTCTATGAAAATTAAAGTTTCTCCAAATTCAATTTGAATTGTATCTTGTTGTTCAAAGATTGTAGGTATATGACCTACCAATTCACCTGTGGGAGCAAATAAATCAATCGAAAACACATTCGGCGCATTTCCCCAAAATTCCATAAAAAATCCCGGTTCATTATCACTAACGTTCAGTTCGACATCATTATAACCAATTGATGGAACTATTTCTCCAAAGTAATGATGACCACTGTTCCCTTCATTACCTGCTGCCACTATAATAGCTACATCACCAAGACGGCCCATCGCAGCTAAGTAATTATTAAAGATACCATCACTTAGATGTGCACCTTTAGAAGCACCAACTCCGATACAAATAGCGATTGGACGTCTGTATTCCCTTGCAACTTGAATCAAATAGTTTATTCCAAGCATAATATCATTTTCCTCATAGCATATCGCATCCTGAGGTATAAAGAGAAAATCCTTTAAATATGGTTTTGCTGGTTTTAATTTAACAACTACAAATTCAACATTCGTTGCAGCACCCACAAAACCATTATCTGCATAATACGATCCACCCGTAATACCCGCTAACATAGTGCCATGACCAATATCATCCGTACTCGGAACAACAGAAAGTGGATTATCAATTATTAAAGCATTGTTAATTTGTTCTTTGCTAAACTCAGTGCCGTAATAAAAGCCCTCAGGATAGTTGTTCGCACTATCAATTGTCTGATCCCAAATTCCTACAATTCTTGAGGTATGATCGGCATATTGAAATGCTAGGTTCCTATAATCAATACCGGTATCTACAAATCCAACTAATACACCTTGCCCATTTAATCCATTCTCAGGTGTACTCTGTAATTGATCAGCTTCCAAAGCTTCATAACCATGGACGGACATTAATCCATAACATTTTGGTATTGTTTCGTAACCTACGTTATAAATTATATTTGAAGTTATTTTATCTGCAGGTATAAAAGCAAGCGAATATTCACTATTTATCCTAATAAATGAAGCATCAGAATAAAGAGTTGAGATATCTTGAAGAATAAGATTATCTACAATTAAATCCGCAAAATTATTACTTACTATTTTATATTTTTCATCATTATTCATTTCTATACCCGGAAATATATTTTTATAATATTATATGTATCCGTTAAGAATTGAATACTAACGAATGTATAATGAGCAAGTAATCTCGACTTATTATTTAGATGTGGCTGACGTTGTTGCATCCACAAGCTCTTCCTTTACTGTTACAGAACATTTACAAAATTTACCACTAACCGTCGCTGTAATGGTAACTTTACCTGCTTTGATAGGGGTTACAACACCCGTAGTATTTACAGTTGCTACTTTTTTATTGCTTGATATCCATTTAATCTTTTTCGTTGTGCCAGAAATTTTAAGTTTTAATTCTTCGCCAACATTAATAGTGGCTTTTATTTTATTAGTTTTAATTGTAGCTGCTTCGACCGTTTCAACGTTTGTATTTGGTAAAACAGTTGGCACAACCGTAAACAATACCAATGATGCTAAGAAAGCAATCATAATTTTTTTTAATTTAAACATAATTTCCTCCATTCTGCCGCCATAAGCGGCACAGACATAAGTAATGTGAAAGTAAGTTTCTTAACAGATGCGAGGCAACCCTTCTCCATAAAGGATATCTATAATTCTTTTTCCTTTCATCTTTGTAATCATATTGACACCGCTACCCTCCACAACTGTTCCAATAATGCTTGCATTATTACCATACTTACTTTTTCTTATTGCAGCAAGAGCTTCTTCGGCTTGATTTTGTGGAACAACAGCAATCATCTTTCCTTCATTTGCCATATAAAGTGGATCAAGTCCTAGAATATCGCAAAATCCTCTAACCTCATTACTAATTGGTAGGGAAGCTTCCATAATTTCTACACCGCATGATGAGCTTGACGCCAATTCATTTAGGACTGTTGCAAGCCCTCCACGAGTTACGTCACGCATACAATGGACTTTGATATTAACATCAAATAAATTTTTAACAATTGAAGTTAGCGGCGCACAGTCGCTCATTATTTTATTTTCTATTCCCATTCGATTTGACATGATTGCTGCATGATGTTCTCCTAAATTGCCGGAAAGTATGATTACATCCCCTTTTCGACAGTTCGAAATGCTAACCCCATTTTTAACGATTACGCCGATGCCAGAGGTGTTGATATAGATACCACCATTTCCTTCAATTACTTTGGTATCTCCTGCAACAATTTTAACATTGGCTTCCTTCGCAGCTAATTTCATGGAATATGCAATTTGATCGATTGTTTCGATTTCTGCTCCCTCTTCAATAATAAAACCAGCGGTAAGGTATTTAGGGATAGCGCCCATCATCGAAAGATCATTTACTGTGCCACAAACCGCCAGCTTGCCTATATTACCACCATTAAAAAAAAGAGGCGTTACAACAAAGGAATCCGTCGTAAACGCAATTTTTCCGTTTACCTCGAATACCGCAGCATCCTCAAGTTTATTTAGTATTTTATTATCAAAATGCTTTAAGAAAATATCATTAATTAGATTACTAGTTTGCTTGCCACCACTTCCATAGGACATATCGATTTTCATTGCAACGCCTCCCTATTCTTATACCAAATTCCGCAAGCGCCCTCCGTTGAAACCATACAAGGACCAATTGCGTTTAATGGCGTGCAGGTTGTTTTAAATAAAGGACAATCAGAGGGGTTAATGCGCCCCAATATAACATCCGTACATTTACAGCCCTTTGGTACATTCTCTACACAATCCTCAAAATTACTACCTGCATCAAACGTAAGGTATTCCTCTCTTATCCTTAATGCAGAATTCTTTATAATTCCAATTCCTCTCCAAACATCATCTGTGCTTTCAAAAAAATTGTGAATGATCGCAACCGCTTTTTGGTTCCCTTCCTCTGATACCGCACTTGTATACATATTTTTCATACTGTATTGATGCTTTGTTACTTGCTGTACTATTTCATAAATGGCTGCTATAATATGTTCGCCCTCAAATCCGGCAACCACGAACGGTTTATGATATTGCTCAGCTAAACTATGATAAACGGAGCAACCGGTGATCACACTAACATGACCGGGACACAGGAATGCATCAATCTTCTCTTCATTTTCGCAAATAAAAGAAAGTGCGGGAATAATCGTCTTTATTGATGTTAGTAATTTTAAGTTTTTTACATTATTTTTGATCATTTCCTCAATCATTAATGCATAGATTGGAGTGGTAGTTTCAAATCCCACTGCAGCAAAAATAAATTGAGTATGCTTATCTTGTATTGCAGTTTTAATAGCAGATAGTGGCGAATATAAAATCTTAACATTTCCACCAATCGCCCTTGCCTGCGTCAGTGATAATTTGCTCCCCTTAACCTTCATCATATCACCAAAGGTTAAAACGCAATAATCTTCCTTTACTGAATATTCCACTAGTTTATCAATATAGGCAGAAGAGGTTACACATACTGGACACCCCGGACCCGATATCAGTTGTATCTGTGGAGATATTAAGCTTCTTATTCCATTTTTAAATATGCTGGAGGTATGCGTTCCGCAAACCTCCATTATTTTTATTGCTTCACCGTTATAATTATTAAGTTCATTGATCACTTGCTGAAGAGTTTTCATTTGCGCCCTCCTCCAGTTCATTCAATAACCAAAGTATCTCCTCTGCTGCATCTTTCTTTAGGACCTCAAGTACACAGCCTGCATGAATTAAAACATAATCATCGATCTTAGCGGAAACCAATTTAATGTTTACCTCACAGATATTACTTAGAATATCAACCTTAGCCATATCACCGTTAATTTCTACTATTTTCCCTGGTACTGCTACGCACATATTTACCTCATTAATCCAATATAGGTCTGTCCCAAACTTATTGATCCATCATTTGGCGGAACAGCCGTGTTTACGTAAACTTGAAAACCTTTTTCTCTCAAAAGCTTGAGCACTTTTTCTGTAAGTATAGTATTTTGAAATACGCCACCGCTTAAAGCCACTGTGTTAATGGTTTGCTCGTTTCTTAGAATTTCACATACCTTTAATATTACATCTGCAATAGCATAGTGAAAACCAAGTGAAAGAGCCCCTGTAGGAACATTTCCCTTTAATTTGCAGATTGCATCAAATACAGGTTCGGGATCTATTTCAATGATATCACTTTTCTGCTTAATTGAAAAGGTAAATTCTATTGGTAGCAATTTACTTCTCTTAGCCAAAACTGCTTCTCTCTCTAAATTTGCAGCACATTCTCCCTCATAACGGTTCTCATGTTGAATATCTAAAATAGATGCAACTGCATCGAATAATCTTCCCATACTTGACGATAAGACCGTATTCATACGGTTCTTAATTGCTGCCTGAATGATATCACTTCGGTCATCTTTGATATATTTGTCAAGTCCTAAGTTAAGTAAAAAACAAGTAGCGGTTTTTTTTGCATCGCGCATTGATTGGTCTCCACCCAAAATAGGTGTATAACTTAGGTGTGCTGCTCTTTTGAAATCTGCACCTTCACATATCAGAAACTCACCGCCCCAAATGTTGCCGTCAGTTCCGTAACCTGTCCCGTCAAAGGCAATTCCAATCACCCGTTCTTTTAAATCATGCTCCGCCATTACTGATGCAATATGAGCATGATGATGTTGAACATATAGGATTGGAATGCCTAGCGTTTCGGCATATTTTGTGGAATAATAATTCGGATGTAAATCACAAACTATAAGATCAGGTGTAATTTTTAGTAGTCGTGACAGGTCTATTATAGAATCTTTATATTCCTCCAATACAGTGCGTTCCTCTAAATCACCAAAATATTGAGACACAACTGCATTGCCACCTTTGAAAAGACAATAAGCAGCTTTTAAATCGCCGCCTGTCGCTAAAATCTGTACGTTTGTACTACTTTGTGGTAGAAAAACTGGATAGGGAACATAGCCACGGCTTCTGCGAATTAATTGAAGTTTATGGTCAATCACCTTCGCTACTGAGTCGTCAACAGAACGAACTATTCGCCTTTTATTATATAAAACACCTACTAAATAAGGTGACTTAAGCTGCAACATCTCAAGGTCATCCTTTATAATCGGATTGTTCGAAATATTTGCACTTGTCATAATTAGTGGTCCGCACTTGTTCGTAAGCATTATTTGTAGGGGGGTGTAGGGTAAGAATGCGCCACAGTAGATACTTCCTTTATTTGTAGCCTTTGCCATACTCCTATTGCTGGTATATAGCAAAACAATAGGTTTGGCCTTTGATTCTAATAATTCCTTTTCCTCTTTTGTTACAACACAATATTCTAGCACAGAGCTGATTGACTCAAACATAACTGCAAATGGTTTTTCTTCACGACCCTTTAATTGTCTTAAATGTAAAACGGTATCTTCTATGAATGGAGAACACACAAAATGAAAGCCACCGATACCTTTGACAGCAACGATTCCACCTGAATTTATGATAGTTACAGCTGCCTCAAATGCTTCTTTATTCGTAGACTCATTAAAAATTAAATATGGTCCGCAATCATTACATGATATGCTTTGCGCATGAAATCGCCTACTAGTGGGTAAAGTATATTCTTCTTGGCAGGAAGAACACATAGCAAAATCCTTCATTGTAGTATTATGCCTGTCATATGGTAATTCTTTTATTATGGTGTATCTTGGACCACAGGACATACAGCTAATGAACGGATTATGAAATCTTCGATCACTATTCGTGAATAATTCCTTTTGACAATCAGGACAAACCGACAAATCAGGAGGAATAATTGAGATTTCATCATTGATACCACTATCAATAATCTTAAACTCAACGAAATTATTATGTTTTAATTTTTCTGTTCTAGCATCTTTTATTTTGATATCCTTGATTTCTATATCTCTTGTTTTAATATTTTCTACTTCTATATTTTCTGCTTCTATATCTTTTGTTTCTATATTTTCTGCTTCTATATTTTCTGTTTCTATATTTTCTGTTTCTATATCTTTTGTTTCTATATTTTCTACTTCTATATTTTCTGCTTCCATATTTTCTGTTTCTATATCTTTTGTTTCTATATTTTCTACTTCTATATTTTCTGCTTCCATATTTTCTGCTTCTATATCTTTTGTTTCTATATTTTCTGTTTCAATATCTTCTGCTTCAATATCTTCTGCTTCAATATCTTCTGCTTCAATATCTTCTGCTTCAATATCTTCTGTTTGTATAGTTTCTATTTCTATATCTTCAATTTCTATATTTACAATTTCATAACTATTACTTTCATTTGTCTTTAAATCATTCAAAAAGCCATCAAAATCTTGTTGTGATGACTGTGTTATGATTTCTACCAATCCACCAACATTTCGCACTGTTCCTTTTATGTTATGTTTTTTGGCAAGACGATAAACAAGCGGCCGAAAACCGACCCCTTGTACAATTCCATAAACTATTATCTTTTTTGTTATGCGTTCAATTTTTCCATAATCCATAAAATGACTTCATCAAAACCTTCATCTGCTTTACAGGATACCTTAATAACAGGGGCAGTTTTATTTAAAGCTCTCACACCCTTCATAAAGAAAATTTCATCAAAATCTACATATGGCAATAGATCACATTTGTTAACAATAATAATATTTGCCTTTTCAAAAGCAAGTGGGTACTTATATGGCTTATCACTGCCCTCCGTTACCGTTGAAATTAACATTTTAGCGTGTTCACCGATCTGAAATTCAGCTGGGCAAACTAAGTTCCCTATATTTTCAATAAACAAAATACCATTTTCAATATTTAGGTCCTCTACCGCTTTACCAATCAAAGGAGAATCAAGGTGACAGGCTCCACCAGTATTAATTTGTATTGTCTTTACACCTAATGCAAGCAACGTTTTGGTATCAAAATCCGCTTCAATATCCCCTTCAATTACATAAGGAGTAACATTATTATCATTAAGTCTTTTGATGATTTGAATTAAAGATGAGGTTTTACCTGCACCAGGAGCACCCATAACATTAATCGCAAATATTCCTTTTTTCGTTAAAGAGGAATTAATTTGCCTAGCAACCTCATCATTCTTATCATAAACCGATTGCATTACTTCTATTTCCTTCTTCTCTACCATGTTAAGACTCCTATCTTCACAACAGCCTGCCGCCTTATACTTCAATGGATTTAATATAAAATTCTTTTCCTATCTCAGTTGGACTGCCTTCCCCATTACAGGTAGGACACTCAAATGAAAATGGCTTTCTAATAAACAGTTCACCACAATCATTACATTTTAGCTTAGGTTTTATGCGTTTGATATGAAGCTTTGCATTTGCGCATAAGCTTCCTTCTGCAATAATATCAAAATATAATTCTATAGAGCTGGCAACATAGCCGGAATAATCCCCTACAACAAGGTTGATTTGCTTGACCTCATGCGCATCATTTTCCATGGCAAATTCCTGTGCAATCTCAATTATTCTCAGTGTTATCGGGTATTCGTGCATTACTATATTCATCCCTTACTTTTTCAAATGATGGAACTGTATATTGGTTGTCCATCCTAAGACACTTTTTAGGGCAGACTTCATTGCAATAATTACACTGAATACATTGAAGCCGCTCTATGCTCCATGAAGATTTTGCTTTTTCAACCTTAATAGCTCCGGTTGGGCAACGTCTCTCACATAATCCACAAAAAATACAATCAGAAATAGTAATCTCGATTTTGCCTCTAGTGAGTTCAAAATTTTCTTTCTTTTTTATGGGATATAGTTCTGTATATGGTCCATGCAATATACTCTTAAAAAGTGTCTTTGTCATACTTAAAATAGACATTTTACCTCCATTCCGCCCCCAACGGTGGCATAAATATAAGAAGGAAAAGACACGTAAGTGGCTTTTTCCGTGTGAAAGCGATTTACTTTCACACTAATATGGTCCTATCAAACAAGAATTATCTTTCTGTACAGCTTATACAAGGGTCAATTGTGAGGATTAAAATCGGAACATCTGCAAGATCACATCCCTTTAATGTTTCAAGTAAAGCAGGAATGTTTGCAAAGGTCGGTGTGCGAACTCTAAGTCTATCAAGAAACTTTGATCCGTTAGCCTTTGCGTAATATACTACCTCACCACGTGGTTGTTCTATTCGAGTAAAATACTCACCATTTGGATTTCCAGTTACTTTAACCTTGATATCGCCTTCAGGCATCAAAGTGATACACTGTTTCACTAAATCAATAGATTGAAAAATTTCTCTTATTCTAACTGAGGTTCTTGCATAGCTATCACCGTCAGTTTCAATAATTGGCTCAAACTTTAATTTTCCATATGCGGCGTATCCAAGTTTCCTCATATCCAAATCAATACCGCTAGCTCTTGCCATCGGTCCGACCGCACCTAAATCAAATGCATCTTGTTTCGATAGCACTCCAACGCCCTTTGTACGATACTTAACGGACGAATCGTTCAAAAACACATTCGCAATCTCGGTAACTTCCTTTTCAACATTTATCATAATTTCAGAAATTTTTTGAAGGATTTCCGTATTTATATCTTTTTTAACTCCGCCTATTTCGCAAACAGAAAAAATTACCCTTCCGCCTGTCGTTTGTTCAAATATATCAAGAATTTGCTCTCGTATTCTCCATGAGTGCATAAATAAACTCTCAAATCCAAATGCATCTGCCAAAAGTCCTAACCATAACAGATGGCTATGCAAACGTGATAGTTCCGCCCACATTGTTCTTAAAAATCCAGCTCTTTCAGGAATTTTCACGTCCATGATACTTTCTATCGTCATACAATAGCCCATACCATGCATAAAGGAGCATATACCACAAATTCTTTCCGCAACATAAGTATATTGCTGAAAATCTTTTTTCTCTACAAGCCTTTCAAGTCCTCTATGAATATATCCTATTCTGGGTATTGCCTCTACAACGACTTCATCCTCGAGTACTAGATCTAAATGAATAGGTTCTGGTAGCACAGGGTGTTGAGGGCCGAAGGGAATTACTGTTCTATTTCCCATTATTCATCCTCCTTTTTCATATTAAATGGAGTTTTTACGGATATTTTATAAAGATTATTATTAAAATCCACCGAAATATTTTTTATCTTAACTCCAAAGAGTTCCTTAATTTCATTTTCATATAGAAAGGAAAATGGATAAATGCAGCTGATACTCTCGATTTCAACATCACAGTCGATTATAAATCTCAAATTTAGTAGCTCATAATCTTTATCAAAGGAATAACTGAGTTCCATTCCATTTTTATTCGTACATGAAATTGCCACCATACGATAGCCATCATTTTTCAGTAACAAAGTTTCTGTGAGAAGTTCATTAGGTGAAATTATTCTTATTGTTTGTTGTTCCATGTATCATCACTTTCCTTCTTCAAAAGTATACTATTTTCTTGCACATTTTTGTTTTTCTTCTAATAAATCAAGTGCTTTCACAACTCCATCAATGATTGCTTCCGGTCGTGCGGCACAGCCTGGAACATAAACATCAACAGGCAATACTTTATCGATCCCACCAATTATATTGTAACATTCGGCAAATATGCCGCCAGATGTTGCACATATTCCTACTGCAACAACAACCTTCGGGGCGGCCATTTGCTCGTAAAGTTGCTTGATTACCGATATATTTTGCTCATTAACACTACCTGTTATAAGTAAAATGTCCGCGTGCTTAGGATTACCTGTATTAACAACTCCAAAGCGCTCAACATCATATAAGGGTGTGAGACAAGCAAGTACCTCAATATCACAACCATTACAGCTAGATCCGTCGTAATGTAAAATCCATGGTGATTTTTTACTAAAATTCATACTAACCTCCATGCCTGCGACATGCTCACAGACCAAAATTCCTTATGATAAATCCCAGTATATGAGAATGTATTTCCATTGTAATTCATTCTTATACTCTTTCTTTACCTGAAAAAAGATAATATAATCAGATTTACCGATCCCAATACACCAGTTACAATCCACGTTGATTTCAGTGCTAGCTGCCATTTAACGCGTGCAAAACTATTATCAATTACGATTTCAAGTAAGAACGCAAGAGCACATGCAATAATTGCAAATATGTGGCTTATTGGTGATTTCGTTGCAAAAAAGATGTACACCAAAGTTAATGCTATAATCGTTTCATACCAATGAGTTATCTGTATGATAGCTAAGTCTTTACCAGAATACTCCGTTGATATACCTTGTACAATCTCTTGGTGTCCATGATGTGACAGACTAAAATCAAACGGCGACTTTCTTAATTTAAAAGTTAAAATATAAATAAGCCCTATAAATATTCCTGGAAGAAAAACGATTGCAGGTGTAGAAGTCGAAACAATTTCTTTGATAAAAAAGCTCTTGTCTGCATAATATAGTCCTACGCCAATGAGTAACACCATCGGTTCATATGCCATCATCTGTAGCAGTTCTCTTTCTGAACCAATTGTGCTGTATGGAGAATTTGATGCATAACCTCCCAATACAAAGAAGATGGAACCTAAGGTAAGAGCGAATATTGCAAGCAATATATCCCCTCCGAGTAACATAATAATTGTTGTAAAAATGACAAATATTAATGAAATATATACATAGAATCGATGCATTGTATTTACTTCGATTGATTCCTTTTGAAAAAGCTTTAATACGTCATAAAAAGGTTGTAATATTGGCGGTCCTTTTCTCCCCTGCATTCTTGCAGATATCACTCGATCAATTCCTGTAAGTAATCCACCAATGATTGGTGTTATAATAATAATTGCAATTATTTTTAATATTAACATTATCTCGCCAACCCCCCGATAAGAAGAATGATACCTACGAACAAAATGATAATGGCTGCTAAATCACTCCAAAATGATAGTTTTTTACTACCAAAATAGTTTTCCATATACCAGTTACTAAGCTCCACTTTACGATCAACACCAACTGCACCATGGAAGGTTTCATTATCTCCCGTGTTTTCACCAGCCATATAAATAGGAACGATTCTACGTTTATCATTTTTATATAAATGAATAAAACTAATTGGTAGTACTAAGAGCATACTAAGCATGATCAGCATGATATTCACGTCACTCGTACCAATTGGAATTAATGTTTTAACACCAAACAGTGCTGATAAATACGGCACTAGAGCATATCTTGAAATCAGTGGAAAGCTAAAGCATGATACAACAACAAATACTGCCTGAAGGAAAATAGGTAACTCCTCGTCGATATGGAAGGTATGCTTCGAGAGTTTTTTTACATTGGCATTCGATACAAGTTTTCCCATCCATTTTGTCCAGTAAAAAAGAGTTGCAGCGCTTCCATATGCAAGTATAATAACGATTAAGATATTCTTAGAATCAATAAATGCTTTCATAGCAACCCATTTTGATATTAACATACCAAATGGAGCAAGAAACATCCCAGCAATTCCGATAATCATATATAAGGAAAGCTTTCTAGATACATGCATTAATATATCCATATCCTCAACATTTCTGCTTCCTAATTGGTGTTCGATAGAACCAACGGATAAGAACAAAAGAGATTTTGATATGGAGTGGAATATTACAAGCAGTATTGCAGCCCAAAGTGATTCCTGTGTTCCTATGCTTGCACAGGTAACGATAAGTCCTAGATTAGCTATCGTTGAATAAGCCAAAATTGCCTTCGCGTCACTCTTGGTAATTGCGATAAGAGAGCTTACAAGGAATGTGATGCCTCCAATCAGCGTGACTATCTTTCCTACAGAGGTTTGTCCCAATAGTGGAGAAAGCCTTATAATGAGATAAACACCCGCTTTTACCATTGTCGCAGAATGTAACAAGGCCGATGATGGTGTTGGCGCAACCATTGCCCCAATCAACCAAGAAGAAAACGGAAGTTGTGCAGACTTTGTAAGTGCCGCAATGGAAAGCAAAAATACGGGAATAAGCACCAGGATTCCCGGTTCCATACCAATCAATACTGACAACTCAAGAGTTTTTAAATTTATTCCAATGAAAACGATTGCTACGGCAAATGCAAGTCCACCGCCTAAGTTGATTGCTAACGCACGAAAGGAATTATTCATAGCCTCCTGTGTTTTTGTATAGCCAATCAGCAGATAAGAACAAAAAGTTGTAAGTTCCCAGCAAAAATAGATCCATATTAAATTGTTACTTAAAACTAGCCCAAACATCGCAGAAAGGAATAGAAATAGTATTGCGTAAAAGAAGGATTTTCTTTCTTCGTAGTTATCATGGTGAACATGATACCATCTCATATATCCGACTGCGTAGATACAGATAAGGCTTCCAATAATTCCGACTATAAGAACCATAATCGCAGAAAGCTTATCAAAAACTATACTTGAATGAACTTCCTCGATACCACTGCTTTGTGTAAATTCAAACCAAATTATCAATGGTGTTTGAATAGCAGCAAAAAATGTTACAATATATTTTTTGCTTTTCATACTCACAAATATGATATAGATAGCAATAACAACCTCGATTGCCATAATAACATAATCTATAACCTTTTCGCTATTGAACGATAAGGATATCCCATGTTGAAAATATTGACATACGACAAGTAATGATAGTGCACCCGTAATACATGCGCAAACCTTTACGATTATATTTCTTATCCTATCATTTCTAACAATAAATATAATGCCTGACGCTACAAGTGGAAATAAAATTAACATTAAAATCAGATTCATAATACATCACCTTATCATTTTAATTTGTAAAAACATGAGAAACTTTTAACAAACAATTTATTAAGAAAAAGCATACAAAAATGTTGGATATTTAACTCAAGTAGTTAACTCCCAACATTATTTGTCGACCTTTGATATTATAACAGGTTATATATCAATTTACAATAGTTCACGCATATTCTTATGTCTCTAACAACGCTCTATTTATCAATTATTTTCCTGTAATACGTTGCCCCTAAATACTACTTTACAAGCAAAAAATATGTTACTAATATTATACCTAAAACAATACGATAATAGCCAAATACTTTGAAATTATGTTTCTTAATATATCCCATAAGAAATTTGATTGCCAATACGGAAACAAGAAAGGCAACGAACATTCCGATCATGAGCGTAGCAATCTCTGTTCCTGTAAAATCAAATCCGAATTTTACTAATTTATAGGCACTGGCACCAAACATAACAGGGATAGCCAAAAAGAACGAAAATTCTGCTGCTACATATCTTGATGTACCGATAAGCATTGCTCCAATAATTGTAGCGCCAGAACGTGAAGTACCCGGAATTAATGCTAATAATTGAAATATACCGATTAGTAATGCCGTCTTATATGTGAGTTCATTTAACCCGCTATTTGTAAACTTTTTGAGCTTGTTACGATTTTCAATTACGATAAACAAAATACCGTATAGGATAAGCGTTATGGCAACTGTGATGTAATTATAAAACAACTCATCAATGATATCATCGAACAATAATCCAATGATTCCTGCTGGAACACAAGCAACCATTACTTTAAACCATAGTGTAAAAGTCTCTTTCTTTTCTATCTTTGTTTTTTTAGGTGCAAAAGGATTGAGTTTATTAAAATACAAAACGACTACTGCCATAATTGCTCCAAGCTGAACAACCACCATAAACATTTCTTTATAAGCGTCAGACATATTCATCTTTATAAATTCATCTGCTAGAATCATATGGCCTGTACTGCTGATAGGAAGCCACTCTGTGATACCTTCGATTATACCTAAAATAATCACCTTTACAATTTCAACGAAATCCATGCTATTAATCCTCCAAATATCTGATTTGTAATAATATATATGTAACAAGACCATTTATTTTACACTTAATAATGTAAAAAGGGAATAGGTAATCTTATTTTATTGTTTCTTTTACTATAAAAAGTGGTTGTTGCAAAACCGAAGTTTATATATACTTTCAGAAGTAAATGCTCTCCCACAAGTAATATAGACTATGAATTTTACAACAACCCCATTCGTAAATCAAAGAAAGTAAGTCCGTCTTAACTAAGCTTCACTCTCTTCCATCTTCGCATTCTCTTCAATTACCTTCTGCTGTACATCGGAAGGTGCTTGCTCATAACGATTAAATTCATAAGAATAATCACCATTACCGCCTGTCATAGAGCGAAGGTCGGTAGAATAACCATAGAGCTCGGAAACCGGAATATCAGCTTCAATTTCTTGTTTTCCACCGGAAATTGGGTTCATACCAAGTACTCTACCTCGACGTTTATTCAAATCGCCCATGATATCACCGGTGAACTTATCTGGAACAACAACCTTAAGTGATGCAATTGGCTCTAAGAGAACCGGGCCTGCTTCCATAAAGCCTTGCTTAAATGCTTGAATCGTTGCCATCTTAAATGCCATTTCGGAGGAGTCAACAGGATGGTAGGAGCCATCCACTAAGGTAGCTTTCAAACCAACAACTGGATAACCAGCTACAGGTCCTTTTACTACGCACTCAGCAATTCCTTTTTCAACTGCTGGAAAATAGTTTCTCGGTACTGATCCACCGAAGACTTTTTCTTCAAATATATATGGTTTCTCTTGATCTCCAGATGGTTCAAATTCAATATGAACATCACCGTATTGACCATGTCCACCAGATTGTTTCTTATATTTACCTTGGATTCGTACCTTCTTACGAAGCGTTTCTCTAAATGGTACCCTTGGCTTCATAACTTCTATCTCTACCTTATACTTACTGAGTAATTTGCATACGGTAACATCAAGCTGCTGTTCACCAATACCATATAATAAAGTCTGTCTATTTTCTTTATCATTTACCATCTTAAGGGTGAGATCCTCATCCATCAATTTTGCAAGTGCCTGGGATACTCTATCATCATCCCCCTTATTCTTTGTCTTAAAACGTTGATACGTATAAGGAGTGGAAACTACGATGCGATCATAAATTATAGGAACCGCCTTCGTTGATAACGTATCTCCAGTAACGGTATCGGACAATTTACCAATCGCTCCGATATCTCCAGCATGAAGTTCTGTCACTTCAATCTGTTCCTTACCCCGTAACACGTATAATCTGGAAATCTTGTCTTCTGTCTCCTTGTCCGCATTATAGATAATCGCATCCGATTTTAGCACTCCCGAGCATATCTTAAATAAAGAGAATTTTCCGATAAAAGGATCTGCAATTGTCTTAAATACCCTTGCTGTCATCGGTTTTTTCTCATCATAATTTCCTTCAAATACTTGTCCTGTCTTCTCATTCTTTCCAACAATACTTTGCTTTGTAGGATCCGGAAAATATTTTTCAATTGCTTGCAATAACATGGTAACACCCTGTGCATTCGTGCCTGATCCCATTAGTACAGGAACGATCGTGCCCTCTATTACATTATTTCGTAGTGCTAAAGAAATTTCCTGTGGTGTAAATTCTTCTCCAGCAAAATATTTATTCATTAACTCTTCGCTAGTTTCTGCAACAGCATCCAGTAAAACTTCTCTAAACTTTGAAAGATTTTCTAAACTATAATCAGGAATTTCACATTCTTCATAATTACTCATCGTGGTAAATCTTCTACCTGCCATCTTAACGACATTAACAAATCCAACAAACTTCTCATTCTCTCGAATAGGAATGTGAAACGGTGCTATTTTCTTACCGTATTTTTCAGTCAACTTTTCCACTACTTCACGATAACTTGCATTATCATCATCCATATCTGTAATAAAGAACATTCTTGGTAAATGATACTTTTCACAGTAATCCCATGCTTTCATTGTACCGACTTCTACACCAGCCTTTGCTGAAACTACAATTACAGCTGAATCTGCTGCTGCAAGAGCTTCCTCAACTTCACCGACAAAATCGAAGTATCCGGGTGTATCTATTAAGTTTATCTTGGTGTCTTCCCATATAATAGGCACTACTGTTGTACTGATAGAGAATAACCTCTTTTGTTCTTCCTTATCAAAATCACTTATTGTATTTCCTTCTTCTACTTTTCCTTGACGTTTGATAATACCCGTTGTATACGCCATGGCTTCGACTAGAGTAGTCTTGCCACAGCTACCGTGACCTAACAAAACAACATTGCGAACCTTTTCCGAAGTGTAAACATTCATACTGATGTCCTCCAATACAATTTATAGTAGTAAGTAGTAGGAGCAATAAATCACCCATATATACCTCTATACATATTTTACTAAATTCTACTAGATTATACAATACTTATATACAAAATTAACAAAGTTATGTAGCAAAGCTATTTCTTTTACACGTTGAACCGTTACACTTTAAAGCAATACAGTATTGACACTATAAAAAAAACAGAGTATAATGGCAAACAAGTAAGAAAAACTATAGCGCGCCTGCTAAAGTAGGCAGATTGGAGTTAATATGATTATCGTAATGAAGCCACACGCAAAGCCCGAATCAATTCAAAAAATCAAGTCAGTAATTGAAGCAAAAGGCCTAGGTGCTCACATTTCTGATGGTAGAGAAGTTACAATTATCGGTGTAATTGGAGATAAAACCAGATTACAAGATCAAAACTTAGAGATATTCGAAGATGTTGATAAAATTGTTCCTGTTACGGAAAGTTATAAATTAGCGAACAAGAAATTTCATCCAGAACCATCTATAATTAAAGTAGGAAATACCTATATTGGTGGTGATTCTCTTGTCATTATGTCTGGTCCTTGCGCCGTTGAAAGTAGAGAACAGGTACTCGCTACCGCACATGCAATTAAGAAATCTGGTGCTCAGATATTAAGAGGTGGTGCTTATAAACCAAGAACCTCTCCTTATGCTTTTCAAGGCTTAGAAGAAGAAGGTTTAAGATACATGAAGGAAGCACGTGACGAGACCGGGCTTGCTGTAATTTGTGAAGTAACCAGCCTTGCTGCAATTGAGGCTGCCGTAAAATATGTGGATATGCTACAAATAGGTGCTAGAAACATGCAAAACTTCTATCTTCTTAAAGAAGCCGGAAAATCTGGTCTTCCGGTATTGTTAAAAAGAGGACTTTCTGCTACGATAGATGAGTGGTTAAATGCATCCGAATATATTATTGCGGAAGGAAATCCGAATGTGGTTCTATGTGAACGTGGAATTCGTACCTTCGAGACTGCAACCAGAAATACGTTAGATATTAGTGCTGTTCCAGTTATCAAGGAGAGAAGTCATCTTCCTATTATAGTAGATCCAAGTCATGCTACCGGAGTTAGACAATATGTAAAACCTCTATCTATGAGTGCCGTTGCAGCCGGAGCTGACGGTTTGATGATTGAGACTCACCCTAATCCAGCGACTGCGTTATCGGATGGACCACAATCACTTACCTTTGCGCAGTTTGATGAATTATGCAATGAGCTCAGACCACTGGCAGCTTTGTTTGGAAAGAAGTTTTAAGAATTGTAGGTTTTTAAGGAGGCTCCATGGAAAATTTAACGATTGGATTTATTGGTTTTGGATTAATTGGTGGCTCAATTGCCCGAGCACTAAAGGTAATTAATAAAGATTTTACCCTAATGGCTTACCAATATCATAAGGACAAACCGAATACAGATTTAGATTGTGCCATATCCGATGGAGTTCTAGACCATGTTACAAATTCATTAGAGGTTGGATTTCCGGATTGTGATATTATATTTCTGTGTGCTCCTGTTCTTGCAAATATCACTTATTTGCAGCAGTTAAAACCATTGATAAAGCCGACTTGCATTTTAACAGATGTAGGAAGTGTGAAGGGTAATATTCATACTGCAGTAACGGAACTGGATCTGGAAAAGCAGTTTATCGGTGGACATCCAATGACAGGTTCCGAAAAGACTGGATACCACAATTCTCATGCCCTGCTTTTAGAAAATGCCTATTACATTTTAACCCCTACCAACTGCGTATCATCAGAGATGATTCATACTTTGTATGATTTGGTTGAGAAATTTGGTTCACTCCCAATCGTACTTGATGCGAAGGAGCACGATGAAATCACAGCCGCAATTAGCCATGTTCCACATATTATTGCAGCACAATTAGTGAATTTAGTTCGCGAATCCGATGACCAAGAGGAAAAAATGAGAGTTCTCGCAGCGGGTGGTTTTAAAGACATCACGAGAATTGCTTCCTCCTCTCCTACCATGTGGCAAAATATTTGCTTAACCAATGCACCTAGTATCAAGAGGCTTTTGGATCGTTATATTACATCCCTAAGTGAAGTTTCAAAAGCACTGATGCGTATGGATGAAGATTACCTTTACAAAATATTCGATACTGCCAGTGAATACCGAAGTTCCATATCAAACAAATCGATTGGTATGCTGAAGAAAGTATTTGAAATTTACATAGATATTGCTGATGAAGCCGGTGCTATTGCTATAATCGCAACGCTTTTAGCAAGCAATCAAATTAGTATCAAGAATATTGGTATTATTCATAACAGAGAATTTGAAGAGGGTGTATTACGAATTGAATTCTATGATGAGGTCGGAGCAACGAGTGCTACTACTTTATTAAAGGAATATAACTACCGTGTATATGAAAAATGATGATTATTTGATAACTCTGAACGAAGTGATGAACTATCAATAAAACACACATATAGAAGTTGAGGACTTTGGCCTTAATAAAATAGTCACGTAAGGAGTTTTGTTATGACATTTCAAAAAACGAATTCATTAAAAGGACAAATCACCGTTCCAGGTGACAAATCAATTTCCCATAGAGCAATTATGTTTGGTGCTCTTGCCGCAGGAACTACTGAGGTTACTAACTTCCTACAGGGTGCCGACTGCCTCTCCTCAATTCACTGTTTTCGGCAGTTAGGTATTGAGATTGAAAATAATGCTGCCTCTGATTCTGTTATCATACATGGCAAAGGATTGCATGGTTTGAAAGAACCAAACAACATTTTAGATGTGGGTAATAGTGGTACTACAATCCGATTAATATCGGGCATCTTATGTGGACAGGACTTTCCTGTTACGCTAATCGGTGATGAATCCATTCAGAAGCGGCCAATGGGTAGAGTAATGACACCACTTCGCAAGATGGGTGCTGATATTATAAGTAGTACTGGTAATGATTGTGCCCCTCTGCTCATAAATTCACTTGAACGTAATGATTTGACGCGTCAAATGAAGCTCAAAGGAATCCACTACTATTCTCCTGTTGCATCTGCTCAAATAAAATCTTGTGTGTTATTAGCGGGCTTGTATGCAGATGGTGAGACTTCTGTCACAGAACCATCTCTTTCTAGAAATCATACCGAGCTAATGTTGGCAGGATTTGGTGCAACCATTTATTCTAAGGATTGTACCGCTACTATATTACCAGAACCTACCTTAGTCGGGAAAAAGATTATGGTTCCAGGTGATATCTCGTCTGCTGCCTATTTCATTGCTGCCGGACTGATCGTTCCTAATTCAGAAATTATAATTAAGAACGTTGGTATTAATCCAACCAGAGATGGAATTCTTCATGTCGTGAGGCAAATGGGAGCCGACATAACCTTAGAGAATATAGTAGATACCGCTGGTGAACCAGTCGCAGATATTATTGTTCGACATAGTGAGTTGCATGGAATAAATGTTGGTGGTAGCTTAATCCCTACCCTGATTGACGAAATCCCTATCATAGCAATACTGGCCTGCTTTGCAAAGGGTCAAACAATCATCAAAGACGCCGCCGAATTAAAGGTTAAGGAATCCAACCGTATTGATGTCATGGTCGAAAATTTAACTAAGATGGGTGCTGACATTACCGCTACTGCAGACGGAATGATCATTAATGGTGGAAAGCCTCTTCATGGTGCCTCCATCGAAAGCAAGTCAGATCACCGAATCGCTATGTCCTTTGCCATTGCGAATTTAATGGCAGAAGGCGAGACTATCATACAAGATGCAGATTGCGTCAATATTTCGTATCCTAACTTTTATTCAGATCTTAGAAGTTTATCATAAGTTCCAGTACGCAGAAAATACCGCCGATAACCCCAAATGATAGAATTGAGTTTATGGCGGTATTTTCTGCGATTTTGATATTGAATAGCATATTACTTATCCGAATTATTATTATGTACTTAGTCCACTAATTCATGTGGAGATCTCTTTCAAGTTGCCTCACAAATTCAAATGCCAACCACTGTTTTTCCTTCCAAAACCGCTTTGCCGGTTCTGTAACCATTGGATCTTCCTTCATAGCCTTACATGTATGCGCTACTATATGCTCATATACCTTTCTGAAATCCAAATGCTCCCGTCTTGCTTGTACCATGGAATCCATGATAATTCCCATCGCTCCAGTATCATCAAGTAAATCTGCTTCCATTAAAATAATTAATTCAATCGAAGTATTATTTTGAATTAAGAATTGTTTCTGACTGTGATTAGCTACTAACAAGGTTACTTCTTCAATAAATTTATCTTCATAGCCCATTTCCACTAAATAATTTTTACATATTTCAGTACTTGCCTCGGCATGCAATTTATTATCTGTGTATACACCATAACCAGCATCATGAAATATGGTTGCAGTACGTAATACCCTCTCATTAACCCAAATCTCCGGTGAAAGTTCAGTTAAAATATTTTGCATCCAAGCATATACGCGTTTAATATGTTCAAATCGGTCATAGTTAATTGTAGTTTTTGAAGCACCACCTTGCGATTTTGCTCCGACCAACTTATTCTTAACATAATCTAGCATCTCCTCAAACTCATTCATTTGAAACTTCCCCCTTTGAAATAATATAATTCGATAATACCTGATTTATTGATACATTTTTCGATATTATATCTTATTTATCAAAAAAAATCAATCTACTTGATGAGTCAACTGAATATATCTTACAATTCACATATTAGTTTTACAAATTTTTTCTTGCCCAACTTTAGATCAGTCTCTTTTTCTTTCAATTCCATGCTAATATCAAAGACTTTCTCTTGATTAAGTTGAACTCCACCTTGCATAACGAGACGTCTAAACTCGCTACTTGAAACCACAATCTTTAGTTTTGTGAGAAAAGGAATTACATCAAGTAAGGTTTTACAATTTGCAGGAAGCATTATCTCCATCATTTCTTCGGGGAGCGCGCCTTTTTGAAATACTGTAATAAAATACTCCTTGGATTTTATTACAGCTTCCTGGTCATGATATAATCCAGTGATAATCTCAGCTAAATCTAATTTTAAATCTCTTGGATTTGTACCTTCCTTCATTAAATTTCTTATTTCATTAATCTTATCCGGATGTACATCAGTTGCTAGTTCATAATAACGAAGAATGAGGTGATCCGGTATTTCCATCACCTTTTTAAACATAACTTCGGCTGGTTCGTTCACGCCAATATAATTTCCAAGACTTTTACTCATTTTCTCTACGCCATCAAGACCCTCTAATATAGGCATAAAAATTGCAATCTGTTGACTCATTCCTACACTCTTTTGTAAGGTTCTTCCCATTAAGATATTAAATGTTTGATCTGTTCCTCCAAGTTCGATATCTGCCTTAATTTCTACCGAGTCATAGCCTTGCATGAGGGGATAAAAAAACTCGTGTAACCCAATTGGCTCCTTCTTCATATAGCGGCTTTGGAAATCGTCACGTTCAAGAAGTCTTGCAACGGTAGTACTAGCAGCTAACTTTATCACATCATTAAAGTTCAGTTTGGATAACCACTCACTATTAAATCGGACCGTCGTTTTACTTGGGTCTAATATTTTAAATATCTGCTTCGTATAGGTCTCGGCGTTTTCTATTACCTGTTCCTCTGTAAGTGATTTTCGTGTCTTTGATTTTCCCGTTGGATCTCCAATTTTACCTGTAAAATCACCTATAATGATGATTGCATGATGTCCCAAGTCCTGCATCTGTTTGATTTTTCGTAACACCACCGCATGCCCAAGATGGATATCCGGCGCACTCGGGTCAAGCCCCAACTTAATAATTAGCGGTCTTCCCTCTTTTTGCGCAACTATAAGTTTTTCTCTTAACTCATCTTCTGTAATAAATTCTGCTGCTCCTTTCTTCATGATCCTAATTTGTTCTTCAACGCCCAGCATCTCTTTCATTTCTTTCATTCCATTCATATTCTTCCTTTCATTCATATCTCTCGTATCCTTCCTATTCATCATATCCTTGGTATCTTTCATATCCTTACTATCTTTCATATCCTTACTATCCTCCATTTCCTTTATATCCCCCATTTCTTCCACATTTTCCATATCTTTCCTATCCTCTATTTTTTCTACATCCTCCACATCTATCCTATCCTGCATTTCCTTTACATCCTCCATATCTTTCATATCCTTCATATCTTTCATATCCTTCATTTCCTTCATTTTCTTCATATCCCCCATTTCCTTCCTATCCTCCATTTTTTTCACATCCCCCTTTTCCTTCCTATCCTCCATTTTTTTCACATCCCCCATTTCCTTCCTATCCTCCATTTTCTTCACATCCCCCATTTCCTTCCTATCCTCCATTTTCTTCACATCCTCCATCTTCTTCCTATCCCCCTTTTCATTCCTGTCCATTATTTCATTCATATCATTCATATCATTCATTTCCTTCATATCCTTCACTTCTTTCTTATCCTCTTTATCACCCATTTCCTTTCTATCTCCAATTTCCTTTCTATCCCTTATTTCCTTCCTATCCTTCATTTCCTGCATATCCCCAATTTCCTTCCTATCCTCCATTTCTTTCCTATCCTCCATTTCTTTCCTATCATTCATTTCCTGATTTCTTTCATTTCTTGCCAACATTATTTACTCTCAATCTCATATATTGCTTATCACATATTTGCCAAATCTATCTCATATCAGTAATTTTAAGCATAAAAAATCCCGCGCCTCTAATCACTTAGAGGGCGGGATAACTCTCGCGGTACCACCTCATTTTATTAACTATTCACATAGCTAACCTCTTTGAGTACGCCGTAATATTTTCCACTTTGATAAATATTTGAAAAATCTTGGTTATACTCTAGCACGATAACGTGTGCAGGGATCCGTCAACAGCCTACTTAGATTACTCTGTTCGGTGTGAAGCTTGGAGACGTATTCAGAATTTGTTTTCTTGCACCTCTCATCAACCGGTAACTTTCTGTAGGAAAATTCAAATTCTTACTTGTTCTCTTCATTGCTTTTATGATATAAAATTATATTTGCACATTAGTATAACTATACGGTTTTCATTTGTCAAGAGAATTGAGATATTTCCACGTAATTGTATGAGCTTTGAGATATTTCCACATAATTAGATTTGAGATATTTCCACATAATTGATTGTGAGATATTTCCTCGTTATTGAATTTAGATATTTTCACGTAATAGAATTCATTAGAAGGCTGTTAATCAAATTGTGAATTATACAACCTATAATAAAAGCCCTTCTTTTCCATCAATTCTGTGTGATTTCCCTGCTCTACCACATTACCCTGATCCACCACCAAGATGTTATCTGCACCCCGAATCGTTGATAAACGATGTGCTATAACAAAGCAGGTCTTTTGTTCCATTAGTTTACGCATCGCTTTTTGGATTTTAACCTCTGTTCTTGTATCTACATTAGAGGTGGCCTCGTCTAAGATTAGCATCTTCGCATCCAAGAGCATCGCTCGTGCAATCGTAAGCAGTTGTTTCTGTCCCTTGGAAATATTAATACCATCCTCATTCACAATCGTATGATAACCCCTCGGTAATCGATTAATAAAGGAATGAATTCCAGCCAGCTTCGCGACCATAATCACTTCCTCCTCCGTAGCATTTTCCTTTCCGTAAGCGATATTATCGAAAATAGTTCCCTGAAACATCCAGGTATCCTGCAATACCATAGCAAAAGATTTTCTAAGACTTTCCCTTGTTAAGTTTCTAATATCACTTTGATCTACAAAAATGGCTCCCTGCCATACATCGTAAAATCGCATCAACAAATTAATTATTGTTGTCTTTCCTGCTCCAGTCGGTCCTACAATTGCGGTTAGACTGCCAGGTTTTGCGTGTAAATAGAGATTTTTAATAATAATCTTATCCCGTGAATATCCAAATGTAACCTCTTGCAGTAAGACATCTCCCGAAACATTGGTAAGCTCCTCTGCCTGCATACGGTCCTTTATTTCCGGTTCTTCATCCATTAACTTAAAGACACGTTCTGCAGCTGCCGCAGCGGATTGCAATTCACTCACAATATTAGCAGCCTCATTAATTGGCCCCGAAAATTTTCTACTATATAGAACGAAGGAGGAAATATTTCCGAGTGTCATCTTTCCATAAAGATATAAAATTGCTCCAAATACGGTGATTAATGAAAGTGATAAATTATTGATAAAATTCACCGATGGACCAATCATGCTTGCATAATATTCTGCATCATAGTACGCATCTACTGCTTCTTTATTTACTTGATCAAAGCGACTGACAATCGTATCCTCAACCGCATATGCTTTGATTGTCTTTTGTCCTGAAACCATTTCTTCAACAAAACCATTTAGTTCTCCCAATCGTGAGGAACGTTTTCGAAATAGTGGTCTAATCTTTTTCGACATGAATCTGGTATACACGAAGGAAAGTGGTATCGTTATCAACATGACAAGTACCAATTTGGGTGAAATAATAACCATCATGATAAATGAGCCAATTACGGTAATAACACTGGCAAATATTTGTACAACATCTGTGGAAAGAGAGGTATTAATGGTGTCAATATCATAAGAAATACGACTAATAATATCACCCGATTGATTGCGATCAAAATATCCCACTGGTAAATCGACCAGCTTTGTGAATACATCTTCTCTCATTTTTCTTATGATTTTCTGGCTGATATGTATCATAAGAACAGATAACACATAGGAAAAGATTGATGACAGCACATAAAAGATAATCATCAAAGTTGCATAATAAAATACAGTCTCAAAGATAACCTTTCCCTTACCTGGCTCGATTGCATCAATCGCATAACCTGACAGCATGGGACCCACAAGGGAAAACAAATTACTCACTATGGTAAGAATAATCGCTACAACCAAAAGCCATTTATAATGATTAATATAGTGCCAAAGTCGCACTAGTACATATTTTGTATCTTTGGGTTTATCCGTCTTGTCACTTACTTTTTGTTTTCCAATAGAAACGTTTGCTGGCATATGGCCCTCCTTCACATCATCTGAGAATGATAAATTTCTTGATACACTTCGCTAGAAGCTAGGAGCTCCTCATGAGTTCCATATCCAACTATCTGTCCCTCTTCTAATACAAGAATAGAGTCCAGATTCATCACAGAGCTAATTCTCTGTGCTATGATAATTGTTGTGGTATCCTGATAATTTTCTCTAATTGCCCTGCGTAGGAGGGAATCCGTCTTATAATCAAGTGCACTTGATGAATCATCCAGAATTAGAATCTCCGGTTTTCCAGCCAAAGCACGTGCAACGAAAAGGCGCTGTTTTTGCCCACCACTTAGATTGCTTCCCTTAATCGATAGCTTAAACTCATAGGTATTATCTAACTCCTCAATAAAGGAAGCTGCTTGTGCATGCTCTGCGGCTTCCTTCACTCGTTCTTTTGGAATATCTCTGCCAAAGCTAATATTTTCATATACCGTATTTGCAAATAGCACATCATTTTGAAATACCGTGCCAAACATTTTATGTAAATTTTGCTGATCAAAGGATCGAATGTCCTGTCCATGAATGGTGATACTTCCCTCTGTAACATCATAAAAACGCATTAATAAATTGATCAATGTAGTTTTTCCCGATCCAGTTGATCCTATGATTCCCAAGCTCTCTCCCTTTTTAATTTGAAAATTAATATCAGTAATACAGGGTTCCTTCGTATAGGAAAAGGTTACATGATGAAAAGCAATATGCACCTCTGATTTTGTAGGAGCAATTTGTTGTTCTTGTAGCGCTTCCTCGGTATCTAGAACCTCCGATATACGAATTGCAGATGCGCTTGCCTTAGAATATGTTACAAATATTCTTGTAATTGCCATTACAGCTTGAAGCATAATCATAAAATAGGAAAGAAAGGCTACAATTTTTCCTGGTTCGGAGGCTCCGCTATTTACACGGAAAGCACCAACTACCACTACTAAGGTTAATCCAATATTCAAAAGAAAGTTCATGATTGGATTCGAAATGGCCATCGTAATCCCTGCTTTTTGTTCTCGATTCACTACTTCATTATTGATATCAAAAAAGCGGTTCTTCTCATATTGTGACTTAGACAATGCTTTAATCACTCGAACACCACTGATATTTTCTCTCACTACCCGGATCATTTCATCCGTCGATGACTGTAATTTTGTATATAGGGGAATACCTTTTTTCGAAACAAAGATAACGACAATTGCAAGAAATGGAAGAATGCTAATTAATACTAACGTGAGTACAGGTTCTAACGTACTTGTAATGATAATACCACCAAATAAAATGATTGGCGCCCTCACACCCAAACGCTGCATCGTTCCAATCATTTGATGAATATTGTAGGAATCCGAGGTCATTCTAGAGACAAGTGATGGTATCGTAAGAGAATCCAGTTGCGTACCAGAAAGGCTCTGAATTTTACTAAACAAATCATGGCGTAGATTTTCTACCGAATCCCTAGCCACTCTAGATGCCATACGATTAGCAAGGACATTACAGCTTCGTGCACCAATAGATAAAATAATCATTGCGGCACCCCACCACAAAATCAAAGATATTTTCCCAATGGGTATAATATCATCGATAATATATGCTAAGATCCAAGGTAATCCCAAATCCATAAAGGTACCAGACACCTTAATGAGGAAACCAAGAAGCATTCTAATTCTATATGGTTTTAAGTAGGTAAAGATTTTTTTCAAGTAGAGTTCCTCCAGACAATAATGTGACAGTATTATATTTATTATATATGATTGTCGTCAAAAAAGTCCAACATAGATTCCAAATAAATATCGTCATATCTATACTTTTTGGTTTCCTTACCCTTAAGCAAACCGAATATATATATGCCTCAATATTCATAATGTAACTTACATTTGGACTTTCTAGATAACAATAAGATATCAATTTTGATATCATTTATGATAACAACTCATCAATTTGGATATATAATTCCTCAAAAATATTAACCTTAATCCTGCTATCAAATCCATAAATATTTGGTATGACATTGTCCTCTAATAGATGATACACGACAACTTTTCTGGTATCAGAATCAACAATCCAATATTCTTCTACTGCATAATCTGCATATAATTTTAATTTTTCAATACAATCTCTTTTTTTATTACTAGGTGACAAGATTTCGATTACTAAACTGGGTCCGCCATTACAGCCCCGATCATCCAACTTATTCTTATCACAAATAACTGATATATCTGGTTGAAGAATCGTATTATCTTCCTCACTCAGCTTTACTGCAAATGGAGCAGGATAAACTTCACATGGGGCTTTCATGCCTTTTATATACGAAGATAATGCAAAATACAATTCCCCAACTAATTTCTGGTGAATTCTACTAGGTGCAGGCATATAGAAAAGCTCACCATGAATTAATTCTGCATGCTCTCCATCTGGCAAATCATAATACTCACTCCAGGTACAAGTAGGTCTGGTATGGTAAATTTCAGATGCCTCTTTAATTAAATTCTCTGTTCCAAAATTATAGAGTCCAAACAATTCATCAACCGAAATATATAATGCATGTGCTATTTTCTCAATAGTAGCAAGACTTGGTTCCCGCTCACCACTTTCATAGAAACAGTAGGAAGAACCGGACATATTTATCATTTTTGCCACAACCTTTTGCGTATAACCTCTCGCTTTACGAGCTAACTTCAAATTCTCAGAAAATGTACTACCCATAGAAATCCCTCCTTGTTATACATATTGTAACTATAAATTTACAATATGTCAACTTTATAGTGTTTTTATCTATGGATGGATTTTGTGTTTCTATAGTAATTATGTGTTTATCTGTGAATGTTGTGTTTGTCTGTGAAGGTTGTGTTTGTTTGTGAAGGTTGTGTTTATCTCTAAATGTTGTGTTTATCTGTATATTTTATATTTTTTTATGAAGCGCTTGTATATTGAAGGACTGAATGTTTGGGGATAGTGGATTTATGATTCTAGAATATCAACGATATTCTTTAAAGACTCATTAAATTCTGTATCAGATGAGTTTTTAAATATTAACAGGTCATCGATAACTTTAGGATCATCCAAGGTAATTGGAATATTAAAATTGCAAGTAGCTATATACTCCTCCCAATTAGCAAGCTTCCAAACATCCCTATCTGAATTTCTATCAATCATTCTCTGTTTGCAAACCTCAACCGTAGTTTCTACCCATATCACTACCAAACTTGCATCCTTTTCTATCAATTTACTTTTTAAATTATTAATATAATCAGTCTGGCGAATTTCTCTTGTAAATGGAGCATTTATTAATACAATATCATCATAGTCAAGAGCTTCAAGGGCCACGTCAACAATAGCCTCATACTCATAGTTACGGATATGCTCCTCAAAAAATGGAGAACTCCTATTATATTCCTCACCGGCCACCTTAAAGATCTGCTTAGATAAACAAATTAGGGTATCCTTATCCAAATATACAACATGATGCAATGCCTTTGCTAACTGCTTTGAGACATATGTTTTTCCACAAGCAGGTGGGGATGTCACTAAAATCAATTTCTTCATTTACTATTTCTCCTTTAACCATTCATATTTGTCATTTATTCCGGGTTGTTAGTTACAGCATGCACTAATTACTTACTTAAATCTTGTTCTAACGTAGTACATCGGACCGTTTTCGTAATCATAATCCATATTATAGTATACATAGTCACCAATCAATTTTGCTGAGCCCATCGAATCAACAACTGTTATCAACTGGGGCTCCTTTTTATATAAATCTATCACATAAAGATATCCTCTTTCACTATCATCATTGCCCGAATAACAATAAGCGATCCATCTACCATCCGTAGATACATCAACTATTTCACCGTCTCCTGGTAAATACTTCTGTGCGAGAAGTAATTTTTTTGTACCCTGCGAAGTTATTTTGCATAGACCAGAGCTATCTTCATAATATAGTTCGTCGTTAATCATTGTGGAAATGCTTCCTTGGGTTATGATGGTTATTTTACCACTCTCATCAACGCTGGTTATATGTGAATCAATTGATTCATAATAAATTTTACCTCCTGCTGCATAGATGTGATCATTATTATCACTAAGGTCGATATTCTTCAGAATGATTTTTTGATTCTTACCATCAAGATCAATTTGTTCAAGGTTATATAACTGGTTTACATTTGATTTTGTAATATAATATAATTTATCACCTGAAATTCCTATATTTAAATCATAATTGAAACCCTGTGGATGGTTACTATTCGACGTTAGGGTCAGAATCTTTTCCTGCTTTTTACCACTTAGGCTTGAACGGTATACCACATCGTCAATTATATAATAAAGATAATCCTCTTGTATTGCCAAGAATACACTTACATCCTTAACAAGTTCCACTTGCTTACTTCCAGAGGTTGAGACACGACAAAGTGCCTTCTTATTATTGTAATAGTAAATATAATTTTTGTATAGCATAAATCCATTGAATAGAGAATATCCGTTGTATCCTAGCGTACCAATTTTAATACTATCTTCTGAGTCATCCATTTGCTTATACAAATTACAACTTTGTTGATAGGATAATACCCCAGAGATATAATATACAGCATCCTCCGTCTGAATTGCAGTAGTACTATCAGCTCGTGCTGTAATAGGTGTCTTAATATCGTCGGTTAAGGTAGGATAACCATCATGACCTTTGGTTGTTGTTTTATTCAGTTTTCCGCAACCGCTAAAAGCATTATCGTCAATAAAGCAATTATATTGTGGTAACGATATCTTTTTCAGTTTTGTGCAATTACTGAAGACACCATCTAAAATATATTCAACACTATTCGGTATTATTATGGATTCTAACTTACTACATTCGGCAAATAAATTGTATTCAAGGCTGGTTAGGTTTTTCGAAAGAGTAACCTTCACTAGCGATTCACAGTTTTTAAAAGCATTGGATCCTACGTTTTTTACATAACTATTCATTGTTACGGTAGCAAGTTTTTTACATGATTTAAAAGCATCGCAACCAATAAATTTTGCTGAGGCATTGACGGTTTTAAGTGATTTACAGGAGAAAAATGCAGAATCTCCGAGATACAGTACTGTCTTTGGAATGGTTAATTTCGTAAGGCTATTACATTCGCTAAAAGCAAAATTCCCAATTGAGATAACACTATTTGGTATCGTAACTTCTGATAAACTACTACATTTTTCAAAAGCTCTTAATCCTATTGTAATCAGAGTCTTCGGCATAGTTAATGTCTTTAGTTTGCTGCAATTAGTAAAGGTATTGGCAGCAATCTCAGTGATTAGTGGCCCAATTTTAATTGTTGTCAAGCTCGTACAATTAGCAAACGCCCCATCTGATAATATTTTAAGTGTATCCGGAAGAACAACTGTCTTTAATAAAGTACACTGGTTAAAGGCATCGGATCCAATTACTGTCACAGATACTGGTATCGTTACCTTAGTGATCGTAGCATTATTCATGAAAGCACCACTAGCGATATAACGAACAGTACTCGGTATCTGAATATTGCCTGAGGTCTTATGCCCATCTAGAAGAATTCCGCTAAGAATAAAGAAATCCCCTGTTTGATTTGAGGCAATCTCTGTTCCTTCAAAGGCATCGGAAGTGATACTGGTAATGCTGCTTGGCAGCGCAAATTCTGTTAGTTTATTGCAGTTTTTAAATGCTTGTGAGCCAATGGAGGTTACGGTTTCTGGCAATTTAATAACTTGTAAGCTACTGCAGTCCATAAATGCATTTTCTTTGATCGTTGTCAGTATTTGATTCAGTGTTATTTGATTTAATGAAGTACATTTTTCAAAGGCACTCGCACCAATTGAAGTTACGGTATTTGGAATTATAATGGATTGTAAATTACTACAACCAATAAATGTACTTCCCTCAATCGTTGTAAGTATTTGATTTAAACTTATTTTTTCTAGTGAAATACATTTACTAAATGCACTTGCTCCGATAGAATTAACATAATCCGGAATGATTATTTCCTTCAGCATAACACAGGAAGCGAAGGCGCTACTACCAATTGATTTCAGATTATCTGGTAGCTTTATTTCACTCAAGGAGGAGCATCCAATAAATAAAGACTGTGGAATTATTTCAAGATTATCTGGTAGCGTAACTGTCTTAAGAGAAGTACAGTCACTAAATGCCCATGAACCAATTTTAGTTACAGTTGATGGAATCACAAGATCTGTAAACGAGCTACAACCATTAAAAGCTGAGAAGTCAATAAAGGTAATACGCTCAGAAATATTAACACTTTTCAAACTGGAACAACCGGAAAATGTCCATCTAGGGATTACTGTTAATTTAGCAGGAATATTCGCCTGTTCTAAGGAAGTACAACCCCAGAATGTGCTTTCACCCATATTTTCGATCGTATCCGATAATTTAATTTTCTGAAGAGCAACACATCCTAAGAATACTTGTCTACCGATTGAGGTAACATTTTCAGACATGGTAATCTCTTCTAACTTCTCACAATTGGAAAAAACGTTATTACCAATCGATTTTATATTCTTTGGAAGGCTTATTTCACTCAGGGAAGAGCAGTTATAAAATAACTCATCTGGAATGATAGTAAGCTGTTCAGGAAGAGTGATGGTCTTTAGCGATTTGCAGTGTGCAAAAGCATTATTTCCGATTTGAGTAACTGTGGAAGGAAGGTTTACATTAATGAGAGAACTACAACTAGAAAATGCGGAGTAATCAATCAATGTAATATTTTCTGGAATAGTAATACTTTTTAAACTAGAGCAGCCAGCAAAGGTGCAATTCGGTAGAAACGTCATTTTCGTAGGAATATTGACTTGTTCTAACGAAGTACAATACCAGAAGATGCTGGTGCCGGCCTCTTTGATTGAATTGGGTAAACTTACTGACTTTAATTTTGTTTTGTCCTGGAAGGCATTGTCTCCGATTTTGGTTACCGTATAAGACTTACCAGAATTAGCTACAGTTTTAGGGACTGTCAAAGTGACTAATTTATTATTTTTGGTTCCAAGTAAAATTACTTCACCTGTTGTCTGAGTGCTGGCAACTTTACTAATCTCAAAGTTAAGGTCATTAACCATGAAGGTATATTTCAACATGTTCGCTTTTGTGGCAGCTTCTGATGTATGGCTGTTAAAGGAAGGAATGCTTATTAATAAGATTAATATTATTAACATCAAGAACTTCTTTGTATTTTTCATTTTACTCCAATCTGCATGCTTTAACATGCGCTCAAATTCAATAGGTTTGATTTTCTTTTTTATTCAACCTTTTCATCTCCTTTATTTGAAATAATTTAGGCTAGTTCAAAATTATAAAGTTAGCCCAATACATTTATTGGTAATTTCATTGTATATGCTAAGTATAGTACTTAGTATGTATTTGTCAAGTTTTGTGGGGGATGAATGCCTTTCACCTGACTAAAAGGAGAGCTTATCCATGGCTCCAAATTGGAAAACCATGGATAAGCTCATACACATGCAAAGATTAAGAATTGTTAAGTCCAGACTAAAAAATGATGTATTTTAATCTCTTATCATAAATTTTTCATTGCCACTGACAGCATCAATTTGATACGATTGAGTTGATTGACATGAGATATTCCTGGATCATAATCAAGAGGTACAATATTAGCCTCTGGATATTTCTCTTTAATTGGCTTAAACATTCCTTTCCCTGTGACATGATTGGGAAGGCACGCAAGGGGTTGAATACATACAATATTATTGGTCCCCCGTTCCATAAATTCGAGCATTTCTGCCGTAATAAGCCAGCCTTCTCCCGTTTGGTTACCTAGAGAAAGAATTGGTGCTGCTATCTCTGCCAATTTCTCCATTGCCGTAGGTGCTGTAAATCTCTGACTCTTCTCTAATTCTATCTTCATTACTCTTCGATAACGCTTAATATACGATGTTGCGAAATCATTTAAATCCCGATTTAATCTTGTTCCAGCTAGATATTTATATTTGAAACTGGAGTTAAAGGTACAATACAAGAAGAAATCCAAAAGATCCGGTAATACTGCTTCCGCTCCTCCTCTTTCTAAAACATCAACAATATCATTATTCGCCGTAGGATGATATTTGAGTAAGATTTCGCCCACAATTCCTACCTTTGGTTTCTTGATATCAAGTAAATCTAATTGATCAAAATCTTGTATAATCCCTCTGATATTCTGATCAAAATCCTTTTTCTTCTCGGTCATAATATTTGCTTTTGCTTTTTCATTCCATCTTTCATAAAGCTTCTGTGCTGAACCCGGAAGCTTTTCATAAGGCCGTGTGTGATTTATGACTCTCATTAATAAATCCCCATAGATGAGTGCCATAATGCATTTATTGATGAGCCCGAAAGACATTCGAAAGCCCGGTTGCTTTTCAAGCCCTAAGGAATTCAATGAAATGATAGGTACCTGTTCAAAACCAGCTTGCTTAAGCGCCATCTTAAGGAACCCAATATAGTTTGTAGCCCTACAGCCGCCCCCTGTCTGTGAGATAATAACTGAGGTGTGATGAACGTCATACTTACCTGATTTTAAAGCAAATATAATCTGTCCAACCACAACTATTGCTGGATAACAGGCATCATTATTCACATATTTTAGTCCTTCCTCCACCGCTGCTTGGTCAATTGTTGGTAAAATCTCAAATTTATAACCGCTTGCTCTTACTGCTGTCTGAATCAGTTCAAAATGAATTGGTGACATCTGCGGACCAAGTATCGTGTGGGTCTTCCTCATTTTTTTCGTATAGGCCGGATTCGGATATGCGTGATCTTCTTTTTGAGGTTGATATGCTTTTCGCTGCCTCTCCTCCATGGCTGCTTTTAAAGAACGTATTCTTATTTTGGCTGCTCCAAGATTATTTCCTTCATCAATCTTAAGCATCGTATACATTTTCCCGTTCGTCGCTAGAATCTCCGCAACTTGATCTGTTGTAACAGCATCTAACCCACAACCAAAAGAATTTAGTTGAATCATATCTAGGCTTGACTCTTCTGCTACTAATGTTGCAGCGCGGTATAATCTTGAATTGTACATCCATTGATCTACTACCCTCAATTTATTTCTTAAAGGTGCTAAATGGGAAATGCTATCTTCCGTTAAAACTGCTAATCCATAGGAAGTAATCAGATCTGGAATACCATGATTAATCTCGGGATCGATGTGATATGGCTTCCCACATAAAACAATTCCTTTTTTACTATTTTTCTTTAAATAAGCTAATACTTCTTCCCCTTTTTGTTGAATATCATTTTTATAAAGTTCTCTTTCCTTACTTGCTGCCCCAACTGCCCTTTTCGCCTCTTCTATGCTTACACCATAATCTTGAAATACTTCTACAATTCTTTTTGCAAGAACCTTATCATTATTTAATGAGAAAAATGGTGCTATAAACTTTACCTTACTCAATTTGAGCTCATCGATATTATTTTTAATAACCTCCGGATAGGAAATTACAATGGGACAATTATAATGATTATTTACATCTTGAAATTCCTTTCTTTCATATACCACGGAAGGGTAAAATATCGTTTTTATTCCCTTATCAATCAGATTCACGATATGCCCATGACAAAGCTTTGCTGGATAACAAGCTGATTCAGACGGTATCGTCTCTAAGCCTTTCTCATAAAGCTTCTTGCTCGAAGCAGCGGAAAGCTCGACACGAAAACCAAGGTCTGTGAGAAGTGTAAACCAGAACGGATAATTTTCATACATATTGAGAACTCTGGGAATACCGATTACGCCCCTTTTTGCTTCCTCTCGCTTTAACGCTTGATATGCAAAGGTTCTTGTATATTTATATTGAAATAGATTAGGTATCAGTAAATTACTTTTTTCTAATCCTATCCCTCTCTCACAACGGTTCCCTGCGATAAAGGATTCTCCATTTGAAAAGCTGTTCACTGTTAGCAAACAATGATTTCCACATATTTCGCAACGCTTGAAGGAGGCCTTCATGTCAAAACTCATGATGGATTCTTTATTCAGTAAGCTGGATTTCCCTCTGTGAAGATTGCTATTTTCTTTGTTGGGATATAGCTCAAGTGTGTCATTTATTCCGCGCATACTTCTTATTCCGGGTATCTCTATTGTTCCTGGAATATCAATTATTTCGGGTATTTCCTTTATCCCTGGAATATCAATTATTTCCGGGATTTCCTTTATACCAGGAATATCAATTATTTCTGGTATTTCCTTTATACCAGGAATATCGTTTATTTCTGGTATTTCCTTTGTTCCTGGTATTTCCTTTGTTCCTGGAATATCGATTATTTCTGGAATTCCCTTTGTTCCCGGAATATCAATTATTTCTGGAATTTCCTTTGTTCCCGGAATATCTGTTTTTTCTAAAACTTCTTTTATTCCTGGTTCGTCACTGATGCCCTCTGCACATCTCTCTCTGGCTATTAGTGCTGCTCCAAAAGCGCCCATTAAACCTGCAATCTCTGGTCTAACGGCCTCTCGTCCCGAAATACGCTCAAAGCTTCTTAAGACTGCATCATTATAAAAGGTCCCTCCTTGTACAATGATTTTTTTCCCCATATCCTTCTCATCTCTTACTTTAATCACCTTGAAGAGCGCATTCTTAATGACCGAATAGGAAAGTCCAGCGGAAAGATCAGCGATATCTGCGCCTTCCTTCTGCGCTTGCTTTACTCTGGAGTTCATAAATACGGTACATTTTGAACCCAAGTCTACTGGTGCCTTTGAAAACAGAGCTGCTTTTGCAAACTCAGCAACCGACAGGTTTAGCGAAGTAGCAAAGCCTTCAATAAAGGATCCACATCCAGAAGAACATGCTTCATTTAAAAGGATGCTATCGATAGCACCATTTTTAATCCGAAGGCATTTCATATCTTGTCCACCGATGTCTAAAATAAAATCAACGCCGGGTAGAAAATAATCTGCTGCTTTATAATGGGCAACCGTTTCAATCTCTCCAATGTCCACATGAAATGCCGCTTTCACGAGAGCTTCCCCGTAACCAGTTACTGCACACTTTGCAATCTCTACACCTTCTGGAAGCTTTTCATATAAATCTTTTATGATTTCTACAAGCTTTTTCAGTGGATCACCTTCGTTACTTCCATAGTACGAATAAAGAAGTTCTGCATTTTCACCAATCAGTGTTACTTTCGTTGTGGTGGAACCGGCATCAATACCCAAATATACGCTGCCTTTATATTTTGATAGTTCTTCCTCTCTCACAAAGGATTGGCTATGTCTCATCTTAAATGCTGCATAATCTTCTGCATCTTTAAATAGTGGTTCTAATCGGTGGACATCCTCGTCTTTGATACCGGATAGATGTTCCACCTTCTCCACCAGCTTGTGAAGGGAAACCACTTCTTCACTTTCGGATAAAAGAGCTGCCCCTATTGCTACAAACAGCTGTGAATTTGCTGGTGAAATAGCATCCCCCTTCGCTAGTTTTAAGCTCTCGGAAAACCTCTCCCTGAGTTCTGACAAGAAATAGAGTGGTCCACCTAGGTAAGCCACTTTGCCTCTAATTGGCTTTCCACAGGCGAGTCCGCCTATTGTCTGATTAACAACTGCTTGTAAAATAGAGGCAGCTATATCCTCTTTCCTTGCTCCATCATTCAGAAGAGGTTGAACATCTGTCTTAGCGAAGACACCACATCTTGAAGCAATTGGATAGATTACCTTATGTTGCTTCGCATACTCATTTAGTCCCTTTGCATCGGTATTTAATAAGGTTGCCATTTGATCGATAAAAGCACCCGTTCCTCCCGCACAGCTCCCGTTCATCCGTTGTTCCATGCCACCTCGAAAATAAGTTATCTTTGCGTCTTCCCCTCCAAGCTCAATCACAACATCGGTTTCGGGGATCATTGTTTCAACAGCCCTAGAACTAGCAATCACTTCCTGTACAAAGTTAATCCTTAACCACTCTGAGACAGAAAGCCCTCCGGAACCAGTGATACTTACTCTACAACTAAGGTCACCCAAGCTTTCATAGCATGCATTCGTCAAGTCAATAATCGTACTTCTAATATCGGATAAATGTCTTTGATAATCGCTATATATTAAACTGTTTTCTTCGTCAAGTACTACCAGCTTTACTGTTGTAGATCCAATATCTAAACCAATTTTGTAACTACTCATTTGCGTCTCCCATCAATTCAAGTCCATATTTTACTAATTCCATATGGATTTATTATGTACTGGTATTTGCAAATAATTCAGTGATACAAAAATATTATAAGCTTACGTTAAAATACAAACTATTTATTGTATATTTCCTCACGCTATTGTATAATTTATCCATTGCATTACATTACTATGTAAGCAAGTACAAATAATAATTATGGAGGATAACGACATGAAAAAACTTATGAAATTAGCTGTGGTCTTAATTATGGCAATTGCCATGATCGCACCAAACGCTTTACCTGTTACAGGTATTGTAGCCGTGGCAGAAGCAGCAACTGTTAAAATCAGCCAAAAGTCCTTAACACTTGTGGTTGGCAAGACAAAGGTATTAAACATCACAGGATCAAAAAAGAAAGTTACTTGGACAACCAGTAAAAAGTCAGTTGCCACTGTTTCTAGCACTGGAAAAGTGTCCGCAAAAGCATCAGGCACTACTACAGTCACAGCCGCTGTAAGTGGTAAGAAATACACTTGTAAAGTAACCGTTAAACCAGCAGCAAATAAGTATTTAAAAGATGCTCCATTTGATGCAGTAGAAGCTAAAATTGAAAACATCAGTATTGTAGTTCCTAAGGATTGTATCTTTGAAGCTAGCGAAGCTGCGACTGATGATTATGTAGCGACTATTACACCTGCATCAACCGAACTTGGATCTTATATCAATGTTGAGCTATTGAAAACTGGCAAAAAAGCTACTGATTATAGCACAATCAAAGAGCTTTACAGTACTAAACTAACGCAAGAAACTGTTCAGTCGCAGCTGCAATTAGCACTAAATTCTGCCGATCTTGAAGTAACAAACTTTGAAACAAGCGATTTCGAATCAAATCTTGGTACCGCTTTTAAAGCAACTTATAATGTAACTTATGGTGGTTACTTAATGGATATCGATATGTATTTTATGGATATCGATAATTATACTTTTGTCATTTCTGTAACTGATGCAGAAGAATATAATTTAGATGCTGTTGCTCAATATGTGATAGATTCCATTGTTGTTACAAAGTAAAGGTATAATCGAGTAGTTAACGCAGTTTTGCGTATAATTATCAATAAAATCGTAGCCTAGTTCATTCAATGTTTGAATGTCTAGGCTACGATTTTATTGAATGATATATTCTAAGATTTGATAATATCTAAGTTAATTCTTCCATCTTTAATCTCAATAATTCGGTCCGTCTTTTCAGCAATTCTCCGATCATGCGTAATAATAATAAAAGTTGTTCCGAGTTCTTGATTAATATTGCGAAGAAGATCATATATTTTTTCGGTAGAATCCGAATCTAGATTTCCAGTTGGTTCATCTGCTAAGATGATCTTGGGATTATTAATTAATGCTCTTGCAATGGCGGTTCTTTGTTGTTGACCACCTGACATCTTCGTAGCAAGATTGTTTTTTACGCTTTCTAATCCAACCAACTTTAGATAATCTTCTGCCTTTTCCTTCATCTCTTTGGAAATCTTACTGTTTTTAATTTCATAAGGCATTAGCACATTTTCAAGTGCCGTAAATTCTGGAAGCAGATAATGAAATTGGAATACAAAACCCATCGTATTGTTTCTTAGCATTGCAAGTTGATTATTTGTCATTTTTTTTATATTGATATCATTAATTAATACCTCTCCAGAGGTTGCTCTATCTAAGGTGCCCATTATGTTTAGAATCGTGCTTTTTCCACTGCCTGATTGACCGATAATGGAATTAAATGATCCCTCCTCAAAGGATAAATTAATGTCATACAATACCTGTGTCTTGATATCTGTTCCATATATTTTATTTACATTTTTCAGCTCAAGTATATTCTTCATACAGTCATCTCCTCTAATTGTTTCTGATGATATCGATAGGATTTAACTTCGAGGACCTGATTGCCGGAATAAGCGCTGCCAATACAGAAGCAGTAACTGCAATGAGTCCGGAAATTATCATAAATGGATAGCTGATATAAAGGGCAATAACGGGTGTCCCATCAGGATTTAATGCAAATTTTGTGAATGCATAGGACAAGCCCAAACCAAATATAATTCCTAAAAGTGCTCCAAAGAATCCTAATATCAAGCCTTCAAATAAGAAAATATAACTTGTTGAAGAATTTTTAATTCCCATTGCTTTTAAAATACCAATCTGCTTTGACTTTTGCATTACCGTGATTGCCAACACACTTGCAATGCCAAGTACCACAGATATCAATACAAATACTTGTATCATAATACTAGAAATACTTTGACCTTGTAAACCGCTAAGGAGCTGTTCATTTTGATCCTTCCAATTATCGATCGCAAGGTTATCGTCATTCAATTTGTCAGTTACCTTCATTGCGATTTCATCCGCAAGAAATACTGCATCGGCCTTTACTTGTAGCTCAATTGAAGTTACACTATCCCCACTATCAAAGATGTTCTGTGCGGTTATCAAATTGGTAATTCCCCAATTATTATTAATACTAGATACCTTCAGGTCAAAGAAGCCTACAACTTTGCATTTTACTGTCTTTTGGTTTGTGGTGATCAGACTAATTTCATCATTCAACTTAATCCCATATTCTGTTTTTAAATCAATTCCGAGAATAATGTCATAATCATTTTGGGGAAACGTACCTTCTTCTAACTGATCAATAAAATTGTAAATTCCATCTGCTTGCTCAATTTCAAACCCTCTCACTAACAAGGACTGTGAGTTCTCACCGTATTCCAAGAAAGCAGAATGATCAGAAGCAACCGCGATTTTATTTATATTACTATCTACCGTTTCAATATCAGATATCATCTTCTTATAATTCATAATTTCCTTATTATCTGTGTTTGAAGAAACCGTGATTTGAGAAGAATTTCCGATTGTTTTATCAACCAAACTCTTTTGAAGGCCTTGGATCAGAGATCCTATAAATATCTGTACGGACACCCCAATTGCAATTCCTAATATAATTAATATTGTTTGTCCTTTATTGGATTTTAAAAATCGTGTTGCAATCTTATATCCTAATCTCATATTGTCACCTCGCTACTCACGATATTTACAATATCTTGATAGGATATCGCATAATAATCAGCTCCAACTTTTTTGAACTTTGTCAAATCATCATGAAATGCATTGCCTCCAACAACAATCTTTAGCGGATATTCAATTATCTTTTTTAAGTCTTCAATCATCTTTTTCGTTACGACGAGATTATAGTAATTACTTACACTAATTGCAACGATACTAGGTCGAATAATATGTATCGCATTATAAAAATCTTCATAAGGAGTATTACTACCGATAAAAATGGAATTACAGCCACACATCGTAAAGAAATCAGATACCATCCGAGCGCCTAAATCATGATATTCCTCTGGAGGGCACAATACAACAACGGTTCCTCTGTTGCCACAATTCATCTCATTCTTTTTCTCAATTACATAAGGGAAGCAACATTCCACAATTGTTCGCACAATTGCAGTTTTCACATGTTCCTTCCAGATACAAATATACTTATCTTCCAAATTACATTTCATATGATTTAAAGCAGGAGTCAAAATATTCATGTAAAGATCAATTACATCAATTTCCTTATTCTTAAGCTTGTCTAAGATAAATTGTACAGTTTCCTCTTTGTTCTCTGACTCAAACAATAAGTTGAACTTTTCCTTTAATTTTTCCATCTTATTCGCTCCCTTCCAACCATATCTGCCTATACTCTTATGTTCTCTTAACAAATTCGATTTTGCATTTTGGACAAGTGATGCATATTTTTCCTTTTCCTTTTGGAACTCGAATCGTCTGTTTACACTTAGGGCACTTGTAAAACTTGTAAGTATTTGATCCTTGTGTTGTACTTTTTCTTGTTTGAAATGCATGTTTCACCGTATTGATCAGCTTTAAAAATATGAAATTTTCTTTCGTTCGCTTACTAATATTTTTAGATAATATACGAAATATGGTATAAAAAAACAATGGATAGGACAAATAAATAATTTCATTCATTTTAGACAAAGAAGCTATTAATGAAATTATCATAGAGGTCCAAATTGTAAACTGTGCAAATTGATCCAATCCATATCTACCATACATAAATCTTCTAAATTGATTCATCTTCTTCACCTCGTTTTTTATACATACTACATCTATGCGTTCAGTTTTTCCATTAAATAAGTATAAAACTTCTATAATAAATTTTAGAGTGCCATAAGTCCGATGTAGTATTACGACTGGATAACGCTCTAATTATGCTTTCAGTTATAAGATTTCCTGCACCCTGCCAACCATATCTCCCTCTACTAGCATCACTTTTATTCCATGAGGGTGAAATTGGCTATTGGTTAAAATTCTCTTCACATGTCCCTTCGTTAACTTCCCTGTTGGTTGGTCCTTTTTTAGTACAATGTTAACCTCTATCCCTATTTTAATATCTGCTCTATTCTGTCCGTTCATCTTGGTCTCACTTTCTTTGTTCATCTTCTAGTATTCGTACAACTTCACAGCCTCTGCTATCTTTTCCATAAGCTCTTCCGTTCCTAATCCTTCGCTGTCAATCGCAAGGTGCGCATAGTTCTCATACAAAGGACAACGCTCCTCGTATAACGCTTTTAAAGTTTGTCCTTCTCGAAAAACAACTCCTCTTTGTTTAATATTTTCAAGTCGCTCTTCTATCGTGTCATAGCTCAACTTAATATAAACAACAATTCCAATTTCTCTAAGATGCTCCATCGCTTCCTTACAATAAATAATGCTTCCACCCGTTGCGATAATAGAATTCTCAGCATAGATGTCCCGGTTCACTTGATTTTCGATGGCAATAAAGCCTTCTAAACCATCTTCGGAAATAATATCTTTCAATAAACGTGCTTCTTGCTCTTGAATCAATAAATCCGTATCTAGGAAACGAAATCCCAAGACCTTGGCGAGGATTACTCCAATGGTACTTTTACCTGCACCTGGCATCCCAATTAGTATTATATTCTTCATAAATAAAAATTTCCCTTCTATAAACAGTACATTTTTCCCATATATAATTTGTATTTATACAAATTATTATACCAAAATATGCTGTCATAAGCAATAGACTTAGGACAGCATACTTTTTTGATATGTATGACAGCGTACTATTTTGATTTCCACCGCAACTCAATAACAAACAATTTTTCATCTAAAATAGCTTCAATACTCCCCTTCATCTTTTCTGTTAATATCTTTGATATCGTCAGTCCTAATCCAGTACTTTGATTATTGCGGGACAAATCTCCAGTATAGAAGCGATCAAATATGTTTTTCAGATCGTCTTGCGTCCCTAGGTCCTTATCATTCTGAAACTGAATGATACATTCTCCGTCCAAGATGTATTGCTTTAATACAAAATGACTTTTGGAATACTTCAAGGCATTCTGAACAAGATTGTTTAATATCCGATTAAATTGTATCTTATCCACAATGATGGAGCATTGCTTTTCCTCCAATATAACCTCTACCGTAATATGCATTTTCTCAAATTCATGATAATAGGCGACAACAACCTCACTTAACGTATTTTGTACCTGTATTAAATCAAATAGGAGCGGATAGTTTTCCCCTTCAATTCTGGACAATTCATAAAAATCTTGAATAAACCCTTGAAGTACCCTTGCTCTCTTTTGAATGATTTGTAAATATTCTTCCCGTTCCGCTGGTTTTGTCTGTTCATCCTGCATTAAGTCCACATACCCGATGATCGAAGTAGTGGTGTCCTGAGGTCATGGGAGATATTTTCTATTTCCTGCCTTATTTGCGTCTCTCTTCTTGCCTTCTATTTTAAGTCATTTAACTTCATCCCAGCGCTATAAGGAATTATTTGATTTGGCATTGTTTCAATATATGCTCTTTCTTTATGCATATAATCAATTATTTCTTTTGAATTAAAGGTTCTAAAAGTCGTAGCCACTATTTGAAGAACACTTAACTCCTCTAGTGAAAAATCCGAAAGATTAACATTATCATTTGGGCATATTTTATAACTGATATCATCACATATAATATCCTCTAATACTCTCACTGTAGGAAGATGGATGATTTCATCATAAGAAATTGGCAACGCACCAAGTGGCATGTGTCTATATACTAAACCGGTCATTGACTTTCCATATCTATCAAAGAAAATGGCATCCGAGTACCACAGCAATTTCATTAATTTTACTTTATAAAGATTATCAACAAACTGGGCAAAATATCCTATAACATTAGCGACCTTCTCAATATCTAATACTTTATATCCATTCAAGTCTGTTTCATGTTCGTAATTCACATACTGGCTAATTATCTCTTGCTTTTTTAAATAAGCCTTACCTGATATTTCTACTCTATGTGTTATATTCTTACGAATTTTTTCATACCGATCTACTGAAAATCTGTCTTTATGCTTATCAATACGCTCTAGCGCAAACATAGGATTTTCTAAAACCATACGCATAATATTATCATATGTTTCATCTTGCACAACTTTACTTTCATATCTATTAACCGTTACTTCTCCCCAACCTAATAAAGTAGAAAAATCGCTTTGCGATAAACCATATATGTTTCGTATTTCAATAATTTCACTAGATGTCAGTAACCCTTTCTTCCGGCGGTATGAATCTCTAGCTCTTAATAAATTTTCATCCATAATACCTGAAGGAATAAATTCGTTTTCTTCTTCCTTTGTCAACGGACACAAAAAATAACATTCTTCATAATCAACCACTTCACCTTTAACAATGGATTGAGTTAATCTTTTCCTTTGCTCTATCAAATGAACCGTGTTACAAAACGGGCAATTAATCTCTATTGTCTTAATTAAATAATCATTATTCATACCATTCAGCTCCTCTCATTAATCTACATATAAGGCTGTTTTGTATTAAATGGATATCTTGCAAAATGAAAAGAAACGCAAAACACTTTACAATTGATTCGATCTCTTATCTTAACCTTTATGTACACATCTTTATTTTTTATTATCTTTCCAAACGCATAAAAAGGTGGCAATGTAACATCTTTATCATCAATAAATGTTTCCAAATACTGTGATACATCTAAAGCTAACAATTGATCTAACACATCGTTATTATTAAAATCTAGCTGCAATAATGTATTTACAGTCGTAAATGGGTCAATAGGAGATTCATTCTTCTTTTTCGGTAATATATCAAGATCCTTTGAAATATCAAATCTATGATCGGTTAATAATTCTTTTAGTTCTTGCAGAAAATTTCTAACATCCTGTTCACTTGATATTATCTTTTGGCTCATAATTATTCCTCCTATATAATACTATTATAGCTATCATTTGATGTATTGTCAATATATAACTATCAATTGATAATTAAAATATAAAATGATATAGAAGAAGGCTGTCAGCCTGCATATTTCTACAGTTTGACAGCCAAAAACAACCTAAACTTTTTTGCTTGATTAATCTATTGATATAAATCCGCTGACAGCTTTTTCAAGATTACCTCATCAATCACTTCATAATAGTTATTTATCTTTCTTATTACTCCCTTGGTACATAGCGCATTTAATGTCCTTAACAAATGTCGATAACTACTTCCTAAGAGCTCCGCTATTTCAGATAAATTTTCATCAAATACTATCCTTGCTTGACTAGTATTATCTTTTCTTTCTCCTGTCGTAATAATATAGCTTGCCAACCTGTTTTCTAAAGAGTAAAGTAAATTAATCGAACTGTTTTTTGAGCATCGATATAGTTTATTACCTAACGAACTGCAGATAAATCTTAAAAACTTAACATCATTAAGCAAATATGTTCTCACATTTTCGAAGGAAATCCCGATACAATAAGTATCCTCAATTGCTTGTACATTACTGGCAGCATGCATTGAATCAATCATTTCTAAATCTCCTAGGACCATAAATGCATAGTAAAAACAGAGTAATAAAGATTTACCATTACTTAGAGTGACATATACCTTCGCTTTCCCATCTACTAAGAATATTAGATAATTAATCTCTTCACTTTCATTGACAATATGCTCATTCTTTTTGTAAAATAGAAGCTCCATAAACGGCCTCATGTCCTTTGTAAAGATTTCGTTCATTTCATATTTTGAAATATATTTATCAATTTCTTTCCCATTGTTTATTTTTATCATAGCTTTCCTCCTGAGCGCTACCAAAAATATATTTTTAGTATGACATATGTCCTAACTATTTTCAACTTTTTATGGTAACATATCATTAATAAGCGAAGAATGGAGTTAAAAGTGAAAGATTTTTCAAATCTTTCACTCACATAATTTTATGCCTGCGAATTCCTCGGCACAAAATTATTATGCGCAGAAAACACGCGCAGGAATGAGGTCAAACATGAATATCAATCGTTTCCTATCAATCCTCACTGGTGCAATCGTTTCCGTAATGATTCTTTTCAATGGAACCTTATCAAATGCTTTAGGGAATTTTAACTCTAGCATCATCATTCATTTTGTTGGACTTATATCAATTATTTTCGTACTCCTAATCAGTAAGTCAAAATTCAAATTGCATAAAGGAATTCCTTTCTACTTATACAGTGCCGGTGCAATCGGAGTTTTCACTGTTGTATTAACCAATGTAAGCTTTACCACACTTGGAGTATCTTTAACCCTTGCAATAGGCTTACTAGGGCAATCCGTTTTCTCCATTTTCATCGACCATTTTGGTTTAATGGGTATGAAAATTGTTAAATTTAACAAAAAGAAATATACCGGCTTATTTATCATAGCCTTTGGGATTCTTGTAATGTCGATCTATTAAAAATACATTAAAAAAGCAGCAGAGGGTATTTTGTAGCCGACTGCTGCCAAATAATAAGGAGATGATGAAATGTTATTGGTCTATTTGTTAATATCAATTTTAGCTGGTATCACTGTGGTAATTGCAAGAATCATAAATTCAAACTTAGCCGAGAAAATAGGTACGCTTCAAGGTACCTTAATCAATTATATTGTAGGGCTCACTTTTTCTTTTTTATTTATGTTTATCAGTAATGAAACTTTCAAAATCACGTATACCAACATGAAAGTAATTCCCTTCTGGGCTTACTTTGGAGGACTTGCCGGGGTTGTTATCATTGTATTATCAAACTATATTACCCCTAGAATATCTTCCTTTTATATAACACTACTGATATTCATTGGCCAATTATTCATTGGCATTATCATTGATTATTTTATTATTCACAATTTATCTATCGGCAAACTCCTTGGTGGTTTATTGGTACTGATTGGGTTGACTTATAATTTATGGATTGATAAGAAGGCAGTGACGGAAGGTATATAGCCCATTAATTGGTTCTCTGCTTAAAAAAGCTGACTCCTGATAAAACAGAAATCAGCTTTTGCTACCTAGCCTTTACTTAAACTATCCCCTTAAAACTAAATTCAAATTCAAGTTTCTTAGTAACATCAATTAAGTACTCCTCATGGGTTCGAGCTCCCCAACTATCATCTCCTGCAACCCCCATCTGATTCAAAGATAAGCGAATTACAGTATAATGAATAGCTGGCAATTCATAACCATGCATTGCATTTTCTAATTCATGAGGTGTATAGGGAAGTGCCGAGAAGTTGATCTCATTTCCCATAAACATTAAGCCTCTTCCTTTGTAGTTGGTGACTTTAGCAACTCTTACACCTGTCTTATTGCCACATTCTTGTGGCACTAAATATGCTGGAATGTTATCTTTTACCCTGTTTTTATAAATCCCAAGTTTACTTCCTTTTTTTCTATCCCAATAGTTTTCTTCTGGTCCCATGCCATACCATTCTAAGTGGTCATAATCTGCATTCATTTTAAACATGACGCCAAATTCCGGCATATCTTTTAATTCTGCATCAGGCTCATAAACTAGTTTTGAAGAAATTGTTCCATCTCCATAAACGCTGTAACCAAGCTGACACTTACTTTCTGGAGTTGTTGGCATATAATAAGTGTAAGTAATTATTGCACATTCTTCCTTGATCTCCAATGTAGGATTATCCAAAGTAGGAATTTGATGTTCTCCAACCTCATTTGGAATCTGCTTGTGGCTTGCATACATACTTGCTAGCTTCCATTGTCCATATCTACCTGGCATCAAATTACCATTATCATTATCTGTAGGCGCTCTCCAAAAATTAGGCTTTGGAATTGACTGAATCATTTCTTTTCCAGCATATCGATAGGACACCAAACCACCATTTAGTCTAGAAAATAGTACCTCAAAATCCAATCCCCTTACGCCTATATTAAAGCTTCCGTCCACCACACGAAATGGAACTATACTATGTGTCACAGGCTTTACAACCTTATATATATACTGTCCAAAAGCTACCTCATGTCCCTTATTCGCCCAACTAGTATCTTCTTTTAACGAAAAAGCTACTGTTATCGCATATTCACCAGCGGCATCTTTTTCTTGTATTGGAAGTTCATAACTCTTTACTGATAATGGTTCCACTTCTGTTTTTAACATGTATCTTTCTACTGATTTTCCATCTTTTTGCAAAAGAATAACGCAATCGTACTCCGCAGTATTTGTAAATAAATTCTTATTGTTAATGGAAATAGTTGTTTTTTCAAATTCAACGCTAATATTTTGATAATTGTATTTTACTTCTTGCATTTTAGGAGAAATCTCACGGTTTCCATATAAGATTCCGTTTCCAGAGAAATTGTAGTCGCAAGGACGATCATCAAAATCTCCACCATATGCAAAGAACTCTTCCCCATAGCGATTCTTTTTACGAATCGATTGATCCAAATAATCCCAGATGAATCCTCCTTGATAGGAAGGTTCTCTATCTGTTAAATCCGTATATTTATGCATTGCGCCAAGGGAATTTGCCATAGCATGCACAAATTCACAACAGATAAAAGGTTTTGTTCTATCGTTCTCTAAGAACTGCTCAATTTCCTTTACTGATGTATACATTTGGCTTTCCATATCGCTTGTATCGTTATATCTACGATCATTACGAATGCCTTCATAATGAACCAATCTGGAATCATCTAATCTTCGAAAGAGCTGTGACATTTCAAAGATATTCTTTCCACCAAAGGATTCATTGCCACAGGACCAAATCAAGATAGATGGGTGATTTTTGTCTCGTTGATAGATAGAATTTACGCGATCTAATACGATTTCCAGCCAATCTGGATTATCACCTGGTATCACAGCATCATAGCCTGCTAAACCCATCGCAGTTTTCCACCAGGAACCATGAGATTCTAAATTTGTTTCATCAATGAGATATAAACCATATTCATCACATAATTCATACAGTTTCGAGTTGTCAGGATAATGACTGGTTCTGATGGCATTAACATTATTCTGTTTCATAGTTATAACATCATTTTGCATTTCTTCCTCAGATATAACACGACCATTATCACAGTTGAATTCATGACGATTCATTCCCTTAAATACAATTCTTTTCCCATTTAAGTGCATAATGGCATTTTTCATTTCGAATTTTCTAAATCCTACTTTTTGATGGATTATTTCTTGAAAGTTATCTGTCCTATCTAAAACAGAAATTGTTAAATCATAAAGATTTGGGTACTCAGCACTCCAAAGTTCAGGATTTTCTATTACAAATTTGATACTGTCCGAAAGGCTTTGATTACATTGTGCAATTGCTACCCCATTCCTAGTTAGTAAAATATCAACCTTGCCATCGTTATGCGCAAATTCTTTCATTTCTATTAATAAATGAGCTTGCGAATAAGAATCGTTCAAAAGTGTTCTCACTGACAGATCATATACATGTACTTCTGGAATCGTATATAAATAAACATCCCTAAAAATTCCAGAGAATCTAAAAAAGTCCTGGTCTTCTATCCAACTGCCTGAAGTCCACTTAAACACCTGCGCTGCAAGCTTATTTTCTCCCTCTATGACATAATCTGTCAGATTGAAATCTGACGGTGTGAAGGAATCTTCACTGTATCCAATAAAGTTACCATTGAGCCAAAGTGCAATTCCACTCTCAACTCCTTGGAAGGATATAAAAATTTTTCTTCCAATCATATTCTCCGGTACCTTGAAATATTTCACATAGCTTGCAACCGGATTAAATTCTGTTGGTATTTCACCAGGTTTTATATCTTCGTGACCGTCCCATGGATATTGAACGTTTGCATAATGTGGTGCATCATAGCCCTCCATTTGAATATGTGCCGGAACTTTGATATCCTCCCAAACCTTACATGAATACTCCTTACTTTCAAATCCTTCAACAATGCTGTTATAGTTTTTTGCATAGGAAAATTTCCATAATCCGTTTAAGGAATGCTGAAAGCTACTAACTTTTGCTTCCATTTCTTGGATTGAAGCAAAATACTTATGATCAGAATGAGCCTTCATTCTATTTTCATAAGCATATAATGGGTCTTTTACATTTTGATAATCAAATTTCATAATCATTTCAAAAAAGAGTCCCTGCATGGCATATCAATTTGCTGATCATACACCATCCGCTAGTGGCTCTTTTACTCCTTCTGTTTAAAATTATTTTATTTTACTGCACCTGTAATACCTTCTGCAAAACTCTTTTGTAGTAGGAAGAAAATAATAACTGCAGGTAGCGTACATATAGTTACACCTAACATTACCATACCATAATCAACTACATAAGCCTGAATTAAGTTTGCTACTAACATAGGCATTGTTTGGCTCTCGCTTGTAACCATTATAATCTTTGGCCATAAATAGCTATTCCAGGCATTCATAAATATGACAATTGTAGCTGACGCATAGGTGGAACGCATCGTAGGTATGAACATGCGGAAGAATATTTGAATCTCATTTAATCCATCAACTCTAGATGCTTCGATAATCTCATATGGAAATGATCTGGCACTTTGTCTAAACAACATAATCATTACTGGTGTTGAAATTGCAGGAAGAATAAATCCTATTGTAGTGCCAATCAGTTTCATCTCTGAAACCATCTGGAATAAAGGAATCATTGTTGCGGCAAAAGGAACCATCATGGAAAACATCAAAATAGCCATTAATCGATCTTTCTTCTTATCATGATAAATTTCAAACCCATATCCTGCAAGAGAACATACTAATAATGATAAAAATGTTTGTATTGTTGCATTTCTAAAGGAATTTATGAAAGATGTTCCAAGTAAAGGTTGATTGGCTGTCAAAGTTTTAAAATTCTCGAATAAGTGCAACCCTGGTATTAGTCTTCCATGGATAACATCAACACTTGTATTTGTAGCAGATGATACCATCCAATATAAAGGAAACACTGATATAATGGATACTATGATTAAAAATGAATATTTTAAAATGCTATTTAGTTTCTTCTTCATCGTTTGTCCCCTTTCTTCATTTGAACAAATGACAGAACTGCTACTATTATGAGTATAACAAACGACATGGCTGCTGCGTAACCAAATTTTGGTGTATTCAAAAAGGATACTTTATATATGTAATGTGACATGGTCATTGTCGAATTTGCAGGTCCTCCATTCGTCAAGTTAAAGGATTCATCGAATAATTGTAATGTCCCAATGGTTGACATTATTGATGTTAAAAGTATAATTGGTTGTAAAATCGGAACGGTAATTTTAGTCAACAATTTCAATGGACCTGCACCATCTATTCTAGCTGCTTCATAGATTGAACCTTCTATATTTTGTAATCCAGCTAAATAAAACAGCATATTATAACCAGTCCATCTCCAGATGAGTGCTATAATAATTACAGCTCTTGCTGAACCAGTATTTGTTAACCAATTTATTTTTGTAGTAATAATTCCTGCATTTAATAATACTGAATTAACAAACCCATCTAAACTAAACATGGAACGAAATACGATTGAATATGCTACCAGAGAAGTTGCACAGGGAAGGAAAATAGCTGTACGAAATAACCCTTTAAACTTTAAATTTCTGCTGTTTAACAAGGATGCTAACAATAATGCTAATATTAACATAATTGGCACTTGAATTATTAAATAAAGAAAATTGTTAAATAATGTACCTTGAAAAACTTTATCCTCAAAGATTCTTTCATAGTTAGCAGTCCCTGCCCATTTCATATTCTGGCCAATTCCTGTTTTAAATGATAAAATCAGCGCTTTAAACATAGGATAAAAACTCACCCAGCAAAGAAGTACCGTTGCCGGTAATAAAAATAGCCAACCCGTTAGACTATGTCGTCGATCCAAGCTCATGTTCTTTTTGCCACTCATAATCCAATGCCCCCTTAATTCTATTCATTAAAATCTATGTAAGCTTAATAACTCCTATTAAGATGATTTACATAAGAATTAGGAAACTATCCCCAAGGATAGTTTCCTAAAAGATTCTGACTTGCAGTTACTCTGATATTGAGAATGCAATTGCTTCCTCAGCTGATTTAAGTTCTGAAGTCAAATCAGCTCCTCCAATTACATTTGTCATTGCTACAGAAACTGCATCTCTTGCTTCCCAGAAGTATACACCTTGATAAACATCTGGAATTTTTGCTGCAAATCCAGTAATATCAGCAAATACTTTTTGACCGCCAAAGAATTCTAATGGATTTGAATAAACAGGACTAGAAGCTGAAGGTAAGTAAGCACCTATAGCACCAGATGTAGGAAGAATTGTATCATAGAATGCCGTACTTCCTCCATATGTTTTAGCAAAGAAATCAGCTGCTAAGTCAACATTTTTACAATTAGCTGTAACTAACCAGCTTGAACCACCATTATTAGAGTAGTTTGTAGCTCCAGCAACGTTTAATTTAGGCATATCTGTCACAGCCCATTGTCCACTTTGCTCTGGTGTAGCTTGAATACTTCCAAGGATCCAGCAACCATTGATCGTTCCAGTAACTGTACTATTGCTTAATGTACCAATATATTCGTCCCAAGCATTAACTTGTAGGAAAATTCCCTTATCTACCATATCTGCATAAACTGACATTGCTTCTGTTAAGGCAGGATTGTTCGTTGTATTAGGAGTTCCATCTTCATTGAATAAGCTTGAACCAGCTGATAACAACATCATAGTAACTAAGTCAACAGATCCAGCAACTCCTGATAACATTGATACGCCTGTTTTGTCTAATACGACTTGACCAAGTTCAATAAATTTATCCCATGTAATATCTGTGAAATCAGCTATTGTTAAGCCAGCTTTTTCAAGTATGTCAGTTCTAAGAGCCAATATGGAAGCACCACTATCAAATGGAACACCGTAATTTTTTCCATCAAGTGTTGAAAAACCAACCTTAGCTGGCGCAAATTGACTAAAATCAATGCCTGATGATGTTAAATCTGTAATTGAATCTGGATAATTTGTAAGGTTTTTAAGGAATGCATTATCTTGCATTAACAGAATGTCAGGTAAAGTATCCAATTGACCTGATGTGCTTGCAGTAGTAAGTTTAGTCTGAACATCATCCCAAGGTGTTTCAATTATTTCAAGTACAAAATTAGGATTTGTTTCTTTATAAACTTTTTCCGCTTCCTTCATTGCAGCAATGTTGAAATTTGGATCCCAGCACCAAACTGAAAGTGTGTTGTCTTCAGGGTCTGTTGAAACTACGTCTTCTTTAACATCTTCTTTAACATCTTCTTTAACAGTTGTTGTATCTGGTGTAACCACTGGGTCAGTATTATCTTTCTTTGAACAACCCACCATAGATACAACCATAATCATAGCTAAAATCATTGATAAAACTTTTTTCATAAAATTACCTCCTCTTATTTTGATTTTGCTGTTAGTTATGTACATAAATTTTTAATTCTATAAATCGAATCAATTATTCAATTGACATATTTAACAAAATAAAAATTTATATTGCACTAACATGTATAAATTATATCATCACCATTCTTATTTGTCCTAGCGTTTTCAAACTCAAAATATGCATTTTCTACCATTATTGTTGTTATTTAACTATTTTATAACCATCCCTCCAGTTTCTTAATATTGTAATTCTTTAAGTTCTTCTCGGCGATAGCTGGATCATTTTTCCATTTGAGCGGTGTTGTTCCGACAACCTTACTAAAATTGCGATTAAACGTTGTTACAGTAGAAAACCCTGTTTTTACCGCAATACTTAAGACAGAATCATCAGTAGTACGTAAAAGACTACACGATGTATAAATTCGAGTTGTGTTAATATAATCTAGGGGCGATACGGACATAATGCAATGGAATAATCTACGAAAATGCGTTTCACTCAAATGGCACATATCTGCAAGCTCACTTATCCTTATTGCTTCTCCATAGTTCTCACTTATATATTCTAATGCAGGAACAATCTGTATACTACTCTTTTGTTGCAGCTTAATCTCTTTACTAATCTCTTTACTAATCTCTTTACTAATCTCTTCATTGACATCAAGGCGACCCACTTCAATAAAGAAAGCAAAGATCAATGCTCTTACACTTAATTGATAATGATGCTTTTGAAATCTCATTTCATCTAATATTTGCAAAATCATATTTGCCATTACTGGCGACTTGTCTCTAGATAATATATAAGCTTTAGAGGAAATAGGAAAAATCACCGAATTAAGAAACCACTCACTATTTTCACTAAAATAGTTTAGGAATTCATCAATATCAACGAATAGATACTCCCATTTTACTAACCTACCTCCAGAATCTGTAGAATGAGGAACATTTCGTGGGATTATTGTTACAGTGCCAGCAGAAAATGGATAAACTTTATCCTCTACGAATAGCTCTCCCGCCCCCCAATAACAATATCCAATCTCTAATTGACCATGAAAGTGCATTACATCCAAATGATCAATTCTTCGTATCCAGCCTTCTCCTAACAAAGCTAATATAGGGAACTCTTGTTGTAGTTCATAATGACGATATTCATAAGTCATTTTTTTCTTTTTTTCCATACTAAATTATAGTCCTTTCTATTCCCTCAGGCGATGGTAAACTGTTTCATTTGCTCACCCATCACCGTGATAACATTACCTAGTTCTAGAGACATGTTAACCAACTGCTCTGCTGATGCCATTTGCTCTTGTCCACTCGCTAATACTTCTTCTATGGAAGCGGCTGTTTCCTCTGCTATCGCTGCAATACTTGTAATTGAATCCGTAGCCTTAACTTGTACTTCATCAAGGCCTTCTAGCAATCCATAAACCAAATTTACCTCTTTCATTATGGTATCCATGTTTAAAACTATTTCATGAAAGATCTTTTCTGTATTATTAACCGCTTCTTCTTGCTTGGTGTAAATTGCTGCACCATTTTTAATCATTTTTTCAGTTTTTGTTGTTTCTTCATTGATACTATTAATAATACTTGAAATACTTTTTACCGCATCACTCGATTTAACTGCTAATTTCCTAACCTCATCTGCAACAACTGCAAAACCTCTACCCGCCTCACCTGCTCTAGCTGCTTCTATTGCTGCATTTAAAGCCAATAAATTGGTCTGTTCACTAATCCCATCAATCATTCCAATAATACCAGATATCTCCTCAAATCTAATAATAAGATTTCTGATATCTATTTGAATATTTTGAGAAAGTTCTATCGTATCGCTGGTCGTTAGATTTAAAGTTTTTATCGTAGCTTTCGCATCTTGGCTAGCTTCTCTCGTCTTATCTGTAGCCTTTACAACATAGGAAAAATGTTCTTCTGTTGACGTAAGTTGGTTGACAAGTTCTTTTATAATAAGAGATGTTTTTTCTGCATCCTTCGCTTGCTCAGAAGCACCATTCGTAACGTATTCAACTGCTTGTACGACTTCTTTTGAAGCATGTGATGAATTTATTGCAATTTGATTGAGTTCATTAGAATTCGTAGAAACTCGTTCTACAACTGTTCCTACTTCTTGAAGTAGGTTTTTCATGTTTGCCGTCATATGATTAAAGCTTTGTGAGAGCTGTCCTATTTCATTATTGCCGCTATAACTGGATTGTACCGTTAGGTCTCCCAGCTCAACGGACTTAATCTTTTTGCGTATGTAATCAATAGGCTTTGAAATTGATAGTGAAATCCATACACCCATAAGAACAGCTGCGAAAATGACAATGACTGTAAGAACGAAGGCTAATGTCTTCATTTTTGTAATGTCACCAACAAATTTGCTTACGGGAATTTGCAATAAGTAGATCCAGTCATTGGAACAGCTTCCATAAAGGACGGACGTTTCTACATCGACTCCTACTTTGGTTGCAAAAGTACCTATTAAAGCTTCTTCCTTTTCAGCACTAGCTGCTATCTTTCTTTTAATTTCGTCGAAATACTTTATTTTGCTTATTTCTTCTTGCTCTTTTGGTGTTACGACAACTTGTCCTGTGGAATCTATAATGGCCAATTTTGCTAGGTTTCCAAAATCACTTGTCAAGTCATCCATAAACATCGCTTTATCTATTTGAATAATCAATACACCGATGCTTTCACCTGATTTGTTGTTCTTAATATTTCTCATAACGAAAATATCTTTTGTTTTATATAGATCATAAAACCATAGAGGTGACTTAGAATCTAAAACTTGTTGATGGATGTCACTTGCATTAAAATCCTTAACAAATGATCTCGTATCATAGCTAAATGTACCAAGAGATTCTTCTTTTTTTATGAAAATGATAGATTTAATTGAAAAATTTGAAAACCTTATGGCATCTATCTTATTCACAAAATTTGCTTTTCGATCCTGTTGAAATTCATTACCCGTGTTATAATCTGATTTACTCTTACTGATTGTAGTAGTTAATGCCTTATCTGCTATAATAATTTTCGTTATATTATCAATGCTGTTAATGTTTCCATCTAGAATCTTGCTTACTTTCGATACATAGGCTAAATTAGAGCTATTCACCTTTTCGAGTAAAGTATCATTTGCCTTTGATGTTAAAATAATAACGGTCACAAGAATTGGCAAAACAGCGATCAATATATGTGACATAATCAATTTAACTTTGATAGACATGCGCCCTTTTTTCAACTTCTCTAACCTTGATATAATTAGCCTTTTCTGATTATTAATGTTTCTGTTCATATCATCTTTTATCATAATGAGCCTCCATTATTTTGGTTGTGCTTGCGTAAAAACTAACCCTTATCGTAGGATGATGAAAGTTACTAGAAAACATAAAATTGTATCGAAGCTTTTGAATAGGAATCCAAACAAGAAATAGTAGGAAAAGTGTTGTTGACAGATATCACTTAAAGTAGTTCACTTTACTAATTCTAAAATTGTATGTATTCGACGAATTATAGACTATGATTGATGAATACATGGCTTTTTCAACCTTTTTTACAAAAATATCCTCAAATATATAGATATCACTGTTACTAATGTACATAAGTAAATATTTACTGTAAAATGCTGTTATTAAGTGCTAGGCATATTATACAAAATATTTATTTATTCTCGCTAACATTTATAAATTATACCATCACCTATTCTATTTGTCTTAACGTTTTCACACTCGAAATGTGCATTTTCGACTATTATTACGTACTGAAATTTGATTTTATCTGTCGTACATAAAAGGTAACTCGATGTATAAATTCGAGTTACCTTTTTATAGTATATCTTCAACAAAAGGAATAATGAATATCTTCAGAATGATGAATTATAGACCTTATCTGTTATTCTCATTATGTAGGCAGTTGTCAATTGCAATAACGAGTGCACATAGAAAGCCTGCATCCTTTGCATCTGGTATATCAAGCTCATAATTATCACCCCAAGTCAACCATTTTTTATGAACACTTCCAAAATACTGCCCATTTTGTGAGATCTCATAATCCATACTCATAAAATTACCATTAATCTCAAAGTTTCCCATGCTACTATCCACCGTTAGTTTAGCTTTAAACAAGGCAAACTCTTGGCTGACTACCGCACATAAGGCATTATTATTATAGATTTCATATTGTGCTAAAAATAAAGTTAATTTTCTCCTAATATAATACAGTTCCTGTCCATAAATATCGAGCAAGTGTAACTTCGCTCCTATTGTAAAGAGCTCGCTCTTCACATCAAAAACCACGTTCTCATTTGCATCGTAAATATCGTACTTGTCTCCAATCGAAAAAATTCTTTGCTTAATATAAAGTTTCATGTTTTCTCCATTTCATAATATGTTTTAATGGTACGCTCTTCTTAGCTACTATTAGTTTACTATTAAAAACGAAGTAACTATAACCACTACCGTACTAATAAGCGTTCCAAGCAAATAGTATTCCGCAAAATCTTTCTCCTTAGATATCCTGTCATATCTTGCAATTGACTTAGCCGTCAACACTAACCCAATTGCCGAATACTGTCCAATTGATATGAATATCAGAATAATAATTCTTTCAACAGTACCAATAAATCTTCCTGCATTATTATCTTTCTTCTTTTCTGCTTCATTACTTTCTGGTTTATAAATCGCCAACAACTTCAAAATAGCTATATTAGCTGGTTTATGTATTATTAATAATGCTACCCCCCCAAGAAACTAGCCCCCTCTCAGATATTCCAATCGTATTAAAAAATTGAGTCAACGTTCTGCAAACATATATTGGTATATTTTCCAATACCACCAAGTATGAAATTCCAACCAAGCATATCAAATGTAATAACTGATCCATAAAGAATATATTTCTATCCTTTATTAAAGTCATTATGTTGTTCTTTCTAAGCTTTGAAACATGCCAATACTTCAAAATATCAATAAGTGTGTGCAATACAGACGATACCGTTCCTATCCAAAACATCTTCCAAGACATAATAGGAAGTAAAATTAACACTGTTGTTAACCAATAACACAAACAATGAACTAAAACCCATTTCATGCTATTTTCTTTTTGCTTAGCCATATTACTTGTTTGAGCATAAAAATCTCCAAGTATATGTGCTAATAATAGTAAAATAAAATAAACCTTAAACATCTTATCTCCTTATCTCTTTCAATACGTTACTAATTGTATCTATAGCTACTTTGTATGCATAGTAATTTCCATTATTCAAACTCCTTTGCACCGATGATTGTGCTATGCTTAATCTTTCTGCGCTTTTTGCCTGTCCATCTTGATATTTTACTGCATCCCATATTATTTCTCGCTGTCTATCAGTCCAATTACTTTTTAGAACAGATAGTAGCAACAAAATAGTATTTAGCATAGTAGTAGTTGCTTGATTATCACCATCTACTTCAATCCTTACATCAGATGCGTTGGTTTGATTCTTTTGCTCATTTTGTTTTAAAAACTCAATTGCTTGTCTCGCTTTATAATACCCCGGGCCATCAGCTCCGATTGCCATTTCCAAATTAATTTCCGTGGTAATTGCTCCTACCCCAACACCAAATCTAATTTCTACCGGATACATTTCTCTTTGAATTTCTTCAATTATCTCTATTACATTGATTCCATCACACAATAATCCTTGAAATTCATCACCTAAAGTAATCATAAACTTCGCTGATATATCTTCAATATATTTTTTATTTAAATTATCTAGTGTTTTTTTTAATTTATCTTGCACACTTTTCCTGTCTTCTAGCTTTTTTGACTTTTTGATATCTCCTATTATTGCGATATATGGATCATAAAATAAGGAAAAGAACATAAGTATACCTCCAATCGTTTTCTATTATTTTACATCTTTTTTAATCGTAATGCAAATGTTTTATGCATTCATAAATGCATATATTTATTTTATGCATCTGATGGTGCATATTTTATGATTATGCATTACTGCGTGCTTTTAATTCTACTAATGAATAGCAAAAAAGTGCTATGAAGCCCCTCTATATCTAGCTTCACAGCACTAATGCCCAAATAAATACTACTTTTCCCTAGCTACATAGTCTCTTTCCACTTCTTTCTTCCAGCTTCTATCTAGCGTCTTTTCTTCACGGCAACAAAACTTCTGGCTTGCTGACAAGGAATAGCCGGCTTTTGACAATAAATCTTTGGTCTCATCCAAGGATAATTCTAAGGAAACGGCAAGTGCCAAGGCTGTACTTTTCTTAGGGTTATAGTCCTTATTGCTACGAATCTTTGAGAATAGCTTGCGATCCATATTTGCTTTCTTATAAATCTCCACATCGGTATTTCCTTTTTCATCGATCAATCGCATTAGCATCTCGGAAAAGGTCTCATCCAAGTTCTTTATAACGTCCTCAATACTTCTTGAGGAAGATAAACTCCTTGCAACAGACTCATAACACGGCATTTCTTCTTCCATAAAAACTTGGAGGAATTCACTCTGCACATTTTGCTTTCTGTCATAACGCTCCGGATCTATCCTGTCATCATAATAGGTATCAATGTAATGACCGATCTCTGCAAACAGCTTTTCACTAAGTGAAATTGATTTTCTATCAAATACTACCATATAAACATACATCTCATTGCGCATAAGAAATTCGCTGATTGCAGTAATTGCTATCTGTAAGGCTTCTTCTTTTGGATAATCATAGATCCCGGAGGATATCAGTGGAAACGAAATAGAATTTAAATGTTCTTCTTTTGCCAGTTCCAAAGAACTTCGGTAAGCAGATGCGAGAAACTTAGCTTCTTCCTTGGTGCCACCCTCCCACACGGGGCCAACTGCATGAATAATAAACTTCGCAGGAAGCCTATATCCTCTTGTTATAACTGCATGTCCTACCGCGCAGTTACCGATACGATTGCATTCTTCCTGGAGCATATCTGCGCCAGCTTCTGTAAAAATGGCACCGCAAACGCCACCACCCATCTGTAGCCTAGCGTTCGCTGCATTCACTATGGCATCGGTATGCATTTTCGTAATATCATTATGTACTATTTGAAACGGCATGGTTGTTCACCTCTACATTTTTAATGAACCTGATTTTTCCCATTTATCTTGGACTTATATAGCTTTTTATCTACTTTTGTCAATAATTTATACATTGTATCATTCTCTTTATACTCTTCAACGCCCACACTGATTGTAATATTTACTTTACTGTTTTCGGTTTTAAAAATGCTTTCATCAATTTCTTTACGTAGCCGCTCGGCCATATGCAATCCGTCTATTAACTGCGTATCAAACAAAATTACTGCAAATTCGTCGCCCCCACAACGAAAACAATTATCGATTTCTCTCTTGTTATTACGAATGATATCTGCCAAAAAATGAATTGCCTTGTCGCCCGTTGGATGTCCATATTGATCGTTAATTAACTTGAAGTCATCAATATCAAAAAGCATTAC
>Ga0209511_1000124_pt1 | contig 100868 bp, 87 predicted proteins | sample SSSSmetaG_FD_184141 | JGI IMG/M metagenome (GOLD analysis project Ga0209511, IMG submission 184141) | Glacier valley bacterial and archeal communities from Borup Fiord, Nunavut, Canada, to study Microbial Dark Matter (Phase II) - ​SSSS... | ecosystem: Environmental > Aquatic > Freshwater > Ice... | reverse complement strand
AACGTAAATATCTGATTATTGGCTTGTTTTCGCTTACAGCCTTGATTATTGTTATTCGCTTGTTCACCATACAAGTGATGGATCCATCGTATAAAATTTCGGCAGAAAATAATGTATTACGTCGGGTTGTCAATTTTCCTGCAAGGGGTTTAATTTACGACAGAAACGGAAAACTACTCGTTTTTAACCAGGCAGCTTATGATGTTCTTATCACACCAAGAGAGATGAAAGCCTTTGACACGCTGGCATTTTGCCGGATTGTAGGCGTCGAAAAGGAGGAGTTGGTTAAAGAGATCATTTTTGCCAGGGGTTATTCAATGTATAAACCATCGCCAATCATCAAGCAGCTTTCGGCTCAGACCTACGCTGTCCTTCAGGAACAACTCTTCAAATATCCCGGATTTTTTATTCAGGCTCGAACCTTACGCCAATTTCCCTCCCAAATGGCCGCGCATGTATTGGGTTACATTGGTGAAGTAGATCAAAAGGGTATTGACAACAATGCGTATTACGAAAGCGGAGACTATATTGGAAAGAGCGGAATTGAAAAATCGTACGAAGCTGAACTTCGCGGAGTCAAGGGAATCTCCTATATGATGGTAGATGTACACAATATGCCTAAAGGATCATTCGAACAGGGAAAGATGGATACCGCTGCAGTAATTGGGAAAAACCTCACATCTACATTAAATGCTGATCTGCAAAGTTATGGGGAACAATTATTAGCTGGTAAAGTTGGAAGTATCGTGGCAATCGAACCCGAAACCGGCGAAATACTTGTTTTAGCCAGTTCTCCAACATTCGATCCGGGATTGTTTATTGGACGTGAACGATCCAAGAATTTTTCAAAGTTATTAAATGATCCGTATAAGCCCATGTTAAACAGGGCAATCACTTCATCGTATCCACCTGGTTCAACTTTCAAAATCGCGAATGCGTTGATTGGTCTTGAGGAAGGAGTTTTGCAATCCGTCCGATATTCCTGCCAGGGACCAGGCTCCTCCCCTATCAAATGCACGCATAACCATGAGACCCCGTTGGGTTTAATTTCTGCGATCCGTGAATCATGCAATGCCTTCTTCTGGCAGGCATTTAAAGCTGAAATCAATCATTATCCAACCCCGGCCGAAGGATTGGAAGCATTCCGCAATTTTCTTCTTGAAATGGGCATCGGGAAAAAGATTGGAGGAGATCTATATTCCGAAACATCAGGAAGCATTCCAACAATAGCTTACTACGACAAGTATTTCGGAGCTGGCAGATGGAATTCACTAACAATTAGATCCTTATCTATAGGACAGGGAGAATTATTATTAACACCCCTTCAGTTATCAAATATGGTATCATTAATTGCCAACAGGGGTTATTATATTGCGCCACATCTTGTAAAAAGTATTCAGAATTACGATGGCACCCAAAGAGTTTTGCAATTCGACAAACATACAGTAGATGCTGGTCGCGAAAACTATGAAATGATTGTTCAGGGAATGGAACAAGTTGTTGAAAATGGAACGGCTCGTGCCTCAGCAAAAATTGATAGTGTGATCATTTGCGGAAAGACCGGGACAATTCAGAATCCGCATGGCGAAGCTCATTCAGCTTTTGTCGCCTTCGGACCAAAAATTAATCCCAAGATAGCCATTGCAGTATACATCGAAAATGGTGTATGGGGAGCAAGATACGCAGCACCAATCGCCAGCCTGATTATAGAAAAATACCTGAAAGGTAAAATTTCACCTAACAGACAGCATTGGGAAGATGGAATGTTTAATTCAGATTTAATATCCACCATGAAAGTAGAAACAGGAGATTGAAAGCTCGAAATAACATATTACTTAATCTCGACTGGATAACAGTCTTTCTTTACCTGGTGCTAGTAATGCTCGGTTGGGTAAACATCTATGCCGCTGTTTACAGTGATGAACATCAAAGCATTCTTGATATGGGACAGAGGTATGGAAAGCAATTAATTTGGATCATTGCTGGTATAATACTGGCCATAATGGTGCTTACCATTGACAGTAAATTCTTTGCAGCCTTTGCAACACATATTTATATTTTCACAATCTTGCTTCTGGTTGCAGTACTCATATTCGGAAAAGAGGTTAACGGAGCACGAGCTTGGTTCGAATTTGGAAATGTTGCGCTGCAGCCTGCTGAGTTAGGCAAATTTGCCACTAATCTAGCTATCGCTAAGTGCATTAGTCAGTTCGATTTCAAGATACAGAAGTTACGATCATACCTAACACTTGGTGCAATTATTGCCTTACCAGCTATCCTCATCATTATGCAGAACGACACGGGTTCAGCACTCGTATTTGCGGTATTCATCTTAGTATTTTTCAGAGAAGGACTATCGGGGATGGTGCTGTTCTGGGGATTTGCTGCGGCAGCACTCTTTGTTCTCTCACTTTTGCTCGATGAGTTCAAGTTGTTAATATTTCTTCTTTCCATCTCTGTTGCAGCTTATGGAGTTTTGCGTTTAAGTATTAAAGAAGCACTAATTGGACTTCTTACCATTCTTGGAACATTTGGATTAATTTGGCTGACAGACGCACTACTCGGCCTTGGAGGTTCACCCTTTCAACTATTGCTCATTACCACCGCTATCAATGCGGTTCTTTTTATTGCTTATGGTATCTTTTATCATGTCAAACAAGTCTGGAGAATTCTTCTGTTTTTTATTTTTGCAATAGGCATCTCAATGTCGGTGAACTATTTCTACAAAAACGTGCTGATCATTCACCAGAGAAATCGTATCGATGAAGTTCTTGGCATCAAAACCGACAAACTGGGTGCCGGCTACAATGTCAATCAATCAAAGATTGCCATTGGTTCAGGAGGTATAACCGGAAAAGGATTTCTGAACGGAACTCAAACCAAATACAATTTTGTGCCCGAACAAAGTACCGACTTTATTTTTTGCACGGTAGGCGAAGAATGGGGCTTTCTTGGCTCGACGTTTGTTGTTGGCCTGTTTTTAATACTGTTGATCCGACTTATCATACTTGCTGAACGACAGCGCTCACAGTTTAGTAGGGTGTATGGTTACGGGGTAGCCTGTATTCTCTTTTTCCACATCGCAATTAATATTTCGATGACCATAGGACTTGCACCTGTAATTGGGATACCGCTGCCATTTTTTAGCTATGGCGGATCTTCACTTTGGGCATTTACCATTCTTTTATTTATTTTTCTGCGCCTCGATGCGAGTAGAACAGAAAATCTCAGGTAACAGCTTGAAAAAGAATTAAACTGGTATCAGAATCAGTGATCAAGTGCTTAAATGCTCTTCATCTTCACTTTTCATGTCACTCCATCTCTCAGTCTCAAAAAGAGGTCTATTAATTTTGAAGTCACCTTTTAGTTCAACGAAATTAATCATCTCGGGGAAAAATTGATTAAAAGCTTTGTTGAAAAAATCATACTCATCTTCAAGAATTTTCATTGCGAATTCAGTTTCGGAGGGTAATGAAGTGCGAGAAGTCATATTTCTGAGCGTTTTTTCAATACCCTCAAAAGAAACATACGACTGAAGCCGCTTGTTCTGTATCAGAAAAGGCAAAAACATCTTTACCTGTGAAGGAAGCTGAAAAAAATTTGACAAAAGTACAGCGTGAAATCTTTTGGTGAACGAAGGAAGCTTTTCAAAAGAGTAATGGTGCCAATTCACTGCCAAAAAATGATCAAGAAAAATATCAATGACAATTCCGGAATGTTTGCCAAATCCAGGCCTTAATTTCACAATACACGCTTTCACAATATCGTGTGAATCAGTAAACAAATCAATTTGCCTGTGAAGCAATATTCCTTTTGACACATCGGAAGGATATTTCAAAAACTGTTGCCCTTTCACAAAATCACCAATAAAATTTCCAAGTTTAATTTCTTCAGACTCTCCTGAGAGATAAATATGTGACAAATAATTCATGACAATTAATTCAATATTAAATGCAGGACAGTAAGCCTTTTAGTGCGAAAAATAGGCATTATTTTGCTTGAATATACAAATTAAAATCAGAAATAAATTAGGTTGAACTTCCATGATAAAAAAAAATCTTAAAAAAACGTTGTCGTCAAACCGCTGTTTTCCAATATAAAAGAAGTAAAGTATTTAATTTTTATGTATTTCAATAATATTTTCTGAAACTATCTGATACGTTTTATCGTTAATAGGTTTGTTTAAATTAAGTTAATAATTTAAACATGAAACCGCTGATATTTTATTTAATCTAAGGTTTCGCAATAAAAGTCTCGAAAAATTGAGGAAGTTCAGCTTTGTGACTGACAATAGCGAAGCTATTTATAAAAAAGGTAATAGTCATTAAATCATACAAATAATTTCATCTTTCTCAGATTTTTCATACGAGCTTTTCTATGGGAATAATATAATATACTTAGTTTAAATTAACATTATGCCTTATAGTGAGTTTTTTGAAACCAAGTATATCCAATTTACGTACTCAAGATTGTTTTGAATTAGGTTAACACCTTCGTTAAAATATTTACTGAATTTATTTAGACTAAAGTTAAATAAGTTGGTTCTAATAAATAAAAAAACAGATATGTGACTGAGTGGGCGAAGCTCTGATTTTCAGCAAAGTATTAATTGTTTTTACGTTTGTTAATCATTTTTTCGATAAACGGTAATAAATCCTTTAACTTTCATTTATAATGCTCTTCGAATTAACTCTTGTAAAATATAAAAAAATGAACAAAATTCAAACAGTTTTTAGGATAGTACTATTATACACCTTTTCCATCCTATTTATAAATTGTAACAAAGATGTAGTTGAGCCTGAAGTTCCAATCGTAAATTATTCAAATTTTACCGATTCCCGTGATGGTAAAATCTATAAGACCACCAAAATAAAGAATCAAGAGTGGATGGCTGAAAATTTATCTTTTAAAGTCGATAATGGATCGTGGAATGCTGGAGGATCGGAAGAATATGCCAAGTTTGGCAGACTGTACACTTGGGATGCAGCAAAAAAAGCTGTACCCTTGGGATGGCACCTGCCATCAGATGCAGAATGGAAACAGTTGGAAATGGTTCTTGGAATGAGCCAGGAAGAGGCAGATGCGACTGAATGGAGAGGTACAAATATAGGTATCAAACTAAAAGCTTTAAATGTATGGGCTGATACTGGAAAAGGTACAGATGATGTTGGTTTTACAGCATTGCCAGGTGGTTTTAGATCAAATTCAAGTAGTACCTACTACGCTATTAATTTTCATGGTTATTGGTGGACCGCTTCAGAATATGATAATTCTACAGCCTGGTTCAGGTATCTATCATACAAATCAACTCAAGTATTTCGAAAATATAGTTTCAAGGAAGAAGCTTACTCCGTTCGCTGTGTAAAGGATTAACGAGTATTGATACCAAAGTAGTTCTTAAAACCACATTTACTTAATAAAAAAACCTGATTCTTTGCATAAGTAAAAATTTGTAATATTCTGGACTTATTCAGGATAGATTATTTAACAAAAAAACAAGAAATTAGGCATCTATTATTTGTAATAATGACAGAATTTCAATTTATAATTGATAAAATCAGGAAAATATTTAGTGAGCCAGAAGCGGCTATCCACCTTCATGAACCCTTGTTTATTGGGAACGAAAAAAAATATCTTAATGAGTGTATCGATTCGACCTTTGTTTCAAGTGTTGGCAAATTTGTCGATTTGTTTGAAGAGAAAATAGCTGAATATACAGGTGCAAAAAAAGCAATTGTTTGTGTTAACGGGACTAATGCAATTCATTTGGCATTGAAACTGGTGGGTGTAAAGCAAAATGATGAGGTTCTTACTCAATCAGTAACTTTTATCGCAACGGCGAATGCAATCAGTTATTGCGGTGCAGAACCGATCTTTATTGATGTAGATCGGGATACAATGGGACTTAGCCCGGAATCATTAAGAGTATTTCTTGTTGAAAAAACTGATTTAAAAGCAGATGGCTGTTATAATAAAATAACAGGAAGAAGAATTAAAGCATGTCTTCCGATGCATACCTTTGGACATCCATGTCGAATAGACGAGATCGCTATAATTTGCAATCAATTTGGAATTGAATTGGTTGAGGATGCTGCAGAAAGTATTGGCAGCTTATACAAAGGAAAACATACCGGAACTTTTGGTAAAGTAGGTGTAATCAGTTTTAACGGAAACAAAACTATTACCACTGGAGGTGGAGGGACATTACTTTTTAATGATGAAAAAATGGCACAAAGAGCGAAACATTTATCAACACAGTCAAAAATCCCTCATCAATGGGATTTTATCCATGATGAAATAGGTTACAATTACAGGATGCCAAATATCAATGCAGCAATCGGCGTAGCACAATTAGAAAAACTTGATTTTTTCATTTCGAGAAAAAGGGCTTTAGCTTCTATTTACAGCGATTTCTTTAAATTGAGTAATATATCATTTGTCAATGAGCCTGCAAATTGTATCTCGAATTATTGGTTAAATGCAATCTTGTTTGAATCTTTAAATAAACGTAATCTTTTCTTAACAGAATCCAACAATCAAGGTTTAAATACACGTCCGTTATGGCGATTAATGCATAAATTGCCAATGTTTGAAAATTGTCAGCGTGACTCGATGCAGAATTCAGAATGGCTTGAAGATCGAATTGTTGCTATCCCAAGCAGTGTAATACCTTGAAAATGCAGAATAAAAAGCTTATGTTAATTGGCGGAGGAGGTCATTGTAAATCGGTTATTGATGTAATCGAACAGACCGGAATATTTGAAATAATCGGGATAACCGACGTACAAGAGAAAGTAGGAACTACTCTCATTGGATATCCCATTTTAGGACGTGATGAAATTATCAAAACCCTTCAAAATAATATTGATGGAGTTCATATTACAGTTGGAATGGTAGGCATATCAGACAAACGTGCATCGCTTTTTAGTGAATTTAAAAATGTTGGGGTAAAATTCCCTGTAATTCAATCACCCCTTGCTTATGTATCAAAACATGCTAAAATTGGAGCAGGAACTGTTATCATGCATCATGCAGTCGTGAATGCAGGGGCAATTATCGGTGAAAATTGCATCATCAATACAAAAAGTCTTGTTGAACATGATGCAGTGATTGGGGATCATTGCCATATAGCTACCGGGGCAATCATTAATGGAGGTGTAATTGTCGGAAAAGGATCTTTTATTGGAAGTGGTTCTGTATCAAAACAGAACTCGATTATACCTGATTATTCATTTATAAAGGCCAACAGCATTATAAAATAAGATTTGTCAATGAAATTTGCCATATTATCTGTGATCTTTCCTGAAATAAAAGTATTTTTTCCAGAATTTGCCCAATCACTTCGAAATCAATCAGACCAGGATTTTCATTTAATAATTGTAAATGACGGATGTAGTTTATCAGACTTCGACCTAACAGGACTCAATTATACCATACTTCCCAATAGAACTTCAATTGCAAAAAACCGTGAGATTTTGATCCATGAAGCGATTGAACAAAAATATGAATGGATTATATTTGCGGATGCAGATGACTGGTTCGAAACAAACCGTGTGGAGGTAATTCGAAGTTTAATCGCTGATTTCGATGTTATCGCAAATGAAATAGTCCCTTTTAGTGGTATTCATTATTCAACCACAAAATTCGAAAAAGAACTTGGCAAATTCTGTTCAATTGATCTGAATTTTATACTTGACAAAAATTTATTTGGTCTTTCTAATACTGCATTCCGAACTGATTTTCTGAAAAATATTAACATCCCATCTGAAATTATCGCCGTAGATTGGTACTTAGCTACAAAAGCGATGCAAGCTGGAGCAAGGTCATGTTTTACTGCTGAGACAAAAACATATTACCGGCAATGGGAAAATAATATTATTGGAATTGATAAAATTTCAGATAAGGAGATCAAGACTGGAATTAAAGTAAAATACCTTCACTTTAAATACTTAGCGGAAAGTGATCAATGGTATGCAAAAGATCTCGTATGGTTGCAAAATTTATACCTCAATTCCGAGCATGCAAATTTTGATGTCTATGCAAACAAAGTCAGGAAAGCTGACTTAAAATCACCATTCTGGTGGCAAAATATTAAAAAACACGAAGATGACTAAATCCGTATTGTTGAACAACGAAATTGAATTAAAAAATTTCGGGGAACCATTTATTATTGCAGAAATTGGCTCCAATCACAATGGAGATATGGAGTTGGCTCGTAAAATCATTGATGCAGCCAAATCCTGTGGTTGTAATGCAGTTAAATTTCAGTCTTTCAATGATAAATCACTAATTTGCAAAGCGGAGTATGAAGTAAATACTAAATACAATGATTCTCCAAAGAAGCATTTCGGATCGTTGGAGGAAATGGTGAAAAAATACTATTTACGTGAAGAGCAACACTATGAATTAAAGGAATACTGCGATAATATAGGAATCATATTTTCTTCTTCCCCTTTCTCGAATGCAGAAGTTGATTTGCTAATAAAGCTGGATGTTCCATATCTCAAAGTCGCTTCAATGGACATTAACAACTACTCTCTTTTGCGATACATAGCCTTGACCGGAAAACCAATAATCATATCAACTGGTATGGCTACTCTTTCCGAAATCGATAATGCTGTGCGCATTATTGAAAAGGAAGGTAATTCACAAATTATTCTTCTTCATTGTATTTCCATTTATCCTCCCGAATACAAGGACATCCATTTGAACAATATCACAATGTTGCAACAGGCTTTTCCCTATCCGATTGGATTTTCGGATCACTCAATCGGAACTCATATTCCTTTGGCTGCGGTGACTCTTGGAAGTTGTTTGATCGAAAAGCACTTTACGATTGATAAAGGACTACCTGGGTGGGATCACGAAATATCCGCAGACCCATCTGAAATGCGCATAATTGTAGAGCAATCTAAACAGATTAATACCGCTCTAGGATCGTTTAGCAGGATTGTATCATCAGCCGAGGAGACCAAAAAACTAAAGTTCAGAAGAAGTATAATAGCAGCACATGATTTTGTAAAAGGTCATATTATTAACAAAGATGATATTACAAGTAAAAGACCGGGTACAGGAATACCAGCAGATTTATCTGATCATATCATAGGTCGAAAGGTAAAAAGAAATATTGAATTTGATTCCCTTTTAAACTGGGAGGACTTCGAATAATGATCGCAATAATTCCAGCACGAGGAGGATCGAATGGAATGCCGAATAAAAACATCAAGTTTTTAGCCGGCAAGCCTTTAATCGCCTATACGATAGAAGCTGCAAGAGGATCAAAACACATCAACAAAATTATTGTCTCAACTGATTCAGAAGAGATTGGATTAGTTGCAGAAAACTATGGAGCTGAAGTGCCATTTCTGCGTCCGGAACATCTTGTCGGAGATTCCGCGAACCTCATCGACATCTATTTTTATACAATCGATCGTTTAAGTCGTGAGTCAGGAATTAGTATTAGTGAATTTATTGTTCTGCAACCTACCTCGCCACTTCGGACTTCTGAAGATATCGATCTTGCCATCGAATTGTTCAGAGATAAAAATGCTGATTCTGTTATTTCGCTCTGCGAAGCAAGCCATCCCCCGATTTTGGCAAAGAAGATTGTAAATGAAAAAATCTTGGATTTTTTCAACGAAACATACCAGCACAAGAACTCGAAGGGCGATGACAAAGCCTTTATTCCAAACGGTGCAATCGTTATTTTTAATTATCAATATCTAAAGAGAACCGGTGTCGGCAATTCAGAAAAGACATTTTCATATGTTATGCCAAACGAACGGTCAGTACACATCGACACTCTGATGGATTTTGAATATGCTGAATTCTTACTCCTGAAGAATAAGAATAATCTTTCAGCTTTAAGTGATATAGCACATTACAAAGTATTTGCAGGATTAACTATTCGGGAATCAATCAAAAAACTTGATGAAACCGGCATTGGATTTATTGTCGTTGTAGACCATTCGGATAAAGTCCTGGGTGTTGTAACAGACGGTGATTTCAGAAGAGCAGTTCTGACAGGCATTTCACTTGAAACTCCGATTTCCGGAATAACAAATAGTAGCTTCATATATATTAATGAAGGTTACACAAAGGAGGAGCTGGAAAATGTTTTTCTAAATGATATAGCCCAGGTTCCTGTCATCAAAAATGGCGAGTTAAAGGAAATTATTCTGCGTCAGAACTTGCCCATTATTAGTAGCGAAAATTCCACACTCCAAAAACTTGATATTCCGGTAGTAATTATGGCAGGCGGAAAGGGAACGCGTTTAGAACCCTTTACGCACATCATGCCAAAACCATTGATTCCGATCGGAAATAAACCAATTATCGAAATTATTATTGAAAAATTTGCAGAATTTGGAATTCATGAGTTTTATATTTCATTGAATTACAAGGCGAATATGATTAAGGCATATTTTGAGGAGTTACCTATTGCCAAATCTATTCACTATATAACTGAGGATTCGCCACTTGGGACTGCAGGCGCTTTAAAAAAATTAAAAGGCATAATCAGATCTACCTTTATTGTTTCGAACTGTGATATTATTATTAAAAGTGATTATTCAAAAATAATTGATTTTCATAAGACAGGAAAATACGATCTCACATTGGTTGCCTCGATGCACCATTATACAATTCCTTATGGGGTATGTTATATTGAAAATGGGGGTGATCTCAAGGAAATATCAGAGAAACCGGAATACGATTATCTGATCAATACGGGAATGTATGTGCTCGAACCTGATGTTATTGACTATATTCCAGAAAACTCCTTTTATCATATCACTCACTTGATTGAAACCTTAAAGAAAAACAACCGAAGGGTTGGAGTATATCCAGTCTATGAAAAATCGTGGATTGATGTGGGTCAATGGGAAGAGTATAAAAATGCAATAAAATATCTGCAATAAATAACTGAAAGAACTTTATTATGGCATTTGAAGGTAAAAAAATAATTGCAATTATTCCGGCCCGGGGCGGATCAAAACGAATCCCTCAAAAAAACATTGTTGATTTTTGCGGAAAACCGTTAATCGCATGGACAATCGAAGCTGCACAGAAAGCTGGAATCTTTGATGCAATCGTGGTTAGCACTGATGACGAAGAAATTGCCAGGGTTTCCAAAGAATATGGCGCTGAGGTTCCATTTTTAAGAGACAATAAATTTGATGACTTTTCACCTGTCAGTGAGGCTACAATAAGAACAATCGAACAGCTTGAAGAAGTTGGCAGGACCTTTGATCTGGTGGTACAGCTTTTTGCGGTATGTCCGTTAAGAACCGCGGACGAAATCATAGATTCTATTCAATTTTTCACCGAGAAAAAAGCCACTCTGCTTGTTTCTTGTTTCAAGTTTGTTGGGATGAACCCTTGGTGGGCTATAAAACTGAATGATCAATTCAAGGGTGAACGGTTATTTAAAGAGATAAATATGAGGTCGCAAGATATTCCCGATCTTTATAGTCCTACTGGCGCAATCTGGATCGGGAATATTGAAACACTTAAAAAAGAAGGTACTTTTTATGGTGAAAATCATATTTATTGGGAAATTGATTGGATAAGCGGAATAGATATTGACGACACTAAAGATTTAAAACTTGCAGTTGCACTTCGAAGCTTACGTTAATTTGAAATCAAACCATAAATAATGAATACTCCAGGAATTGTTTATATTGTACATCACATTGATACTGAGGGTCCTCTTTGGGAAAATATCGAAGAGTTGTTTGACAGAATTAAGGTGATTTTTGGAATTGACATTGCACCAACTTATGAGAATCTCGAAAAATTACAAAAGGGGCAGATTGATTTTCCTTTAAGTATTAAACAGGAAATCGCCATGGTGGTTGATCCCCATACAATAGGGTTTAAGCGCAATTGGGGCATGATTGAGGAGATGCTTTACAGAATAATGAATCCGTCATTTAGAAACAAGATCAGTGATTCGTTTGGAGGAGGCTGGATTTATAACTGGCATGTAATGGATCACGTTGGCTTTGGCCCGGATAATCCACGGCATCGCGATATGGGACATCACAATATTTTTGATTTCTACACCTACATCATAAAAAATACAAATTCGATTCAGGATCGTCTTCACTGGCATTTTCACCCGATTCCATTTTACAAACAGGCCAATATTATGGCCACAAGTTATGATAATTCTATTTCAGCGTTGCACCAGATATTATGCCGAAGACTTATCGATAAAAATTGGTTCCCAGTTGTAAATCGCGCTGGATTCCATGCAGAAAGAGCTGATTCAAATCTATTTCTGGAACAATGGATACCATTCGATCCGTCCAATTTAGCTGTTGAAGACTCCGAACAACCAAAACATCAAAAAGATCAGACAAACGGTCGTTTTGCCGATTGGAGAGGTGCTCCTACTGACTGGAGCATTTATCATCCAAGTTTATATGATTGGAGGTTGAAGGGGAATGCCAACCGGTTTATAGCGAGAATATTGAACATGAAAGCAAGGCATCGCAATATCAGCGTCGAGGAAATAGAGAAGGCTTTCGTCAAGGCATCAAATGGTGAAAATGTATATTTAGGGATAACGAATCATGATTGGCGTGAAATGGCCATTGAAATTGACGGATTTAGAGAGATGCTGCAAATCGTAGTAAGCAGGTTCCCAGAAGTTAAATTTCAGTTTGCAGAAACGGTCGACGCTTTCAGAAAGGTAATTGGATATACGACTGAAGAGACTGAAAATAATAAACTCACACTCAATGTTTCTTTGGTAAACGACACAATAAATGTTGAAACGCTGCAAGGCGAAATTTTCGGACCTCAACCCTATTTGGCATTTAAGACAAAGAATGGAGATTATTTCCACGATAATTTTGATTCTCAGATTTCCAGGCAGTCGTTTAGTTATGTTTTTGATGAATATACAATCCCTTTGCGAAACATTGAATCGATTGCTGTTGCATCGAATGATAAATATGGCAATACCTTTATCAAAAGGATTCAACTTCAAGAATAAATTTTCAACGAAAAATCAGTTTTGAAATATATCAAAATACTTGAAGCGAAAAAGTTACAATAATGACAATTGCATTTCTTTGATAGAATCATGAAACACCTTATTATTGGCGGAGGTTCGATAGGCAAAAGACACTTAAGAAATCTTCACTCTCTCGGAGAAACTGAATTATTTTGTTTTAGGAGGTCTTATGATCCTCAATTCGAAATTGATTTTCACTGCAAAGTGATTATATCATATGACGAAATAAAACATATAAAACCTGACATCCTTTATGTCTGCAACCCCACATCCATGCATCATGAGGGAATACAATGGGCACAGGATTTAGAAGCTCATCTTTTTATGGAAAAACCATTGACGCATGATGAATTAATTTTTCAGAAGGCTTGTCAAAATTGGGATAAAAAGCATGTTTTCTTTATTGGATTCGTACTTCGCTATCATCCTTTCGTTAAAATTATTAAGGAAAAGCTAAATGATAAATTGATTGGTGAGATTTTCAGCGCCCGATTTGAATTTGGAAGTTTCTTGCCTAATTGGCATCCAGAAGAAAATTATAAAGAAGGGTATGCAGCAATAAAATCGTTAGGTGGTGGTGTCATCAATACCATTACTCATGAGCTCGATTTGATGCTTCATTTTTTCGGTTCTCCGCAATCAGTTTATGCTGCCAAAGCTAATCTGGGTCAATTGCATATTGATGTGGAAGAATTATCAGAATCGATTTTCAGCTATTCATGGGGATTCGCGACCTTACATTTAGATTTTCTTCAAAAAGATTACGATCGACAGCTAAAAATCTTAGGTTCAAATGGAAAAATAACATGGAGTTTTCGTGAAAATGCGATTATTATAGAAAAACCCAATGGTCCACGTGAAACCATTAATTTAAGCGTGGATGATTTTAATCAGTTATACCTCGATGAATTAAAAGATTTTTTTGAATTGATTCGTTTAAATAAAACTCAACATCCGCTTGATTTTGAATATGCAATCATCAATACTCAATGGATGTTAGCAATGCACAAATCAGCAGAAACCAGAAAAATATGGGAAATTTAGTTAATAAGCTTTTTAATCTGGAAGGAAGAACGGTAGTTTTGGCTGGTGGGGCTGGTCAGATAGGATTCGTCATGGCAAAAGCACTGGCAGACGCAGGTGCAGTTGTGGCAATAGCAGATATTGACCCCGAAATGGCTTATCAGAAAATTGAAATGATCGAAGATGCAGACGTAAAGTCAAAATTGAAGGTCTACGCACTTGATGTAAGTAAAAAAACTGATGTTGTTGAAGTTTTTCGAAAAATAAATGCCGAAATCGGAAATATTTATGGATTAATAAACTGTTTTCATTTCAAAGGAAACACCCGAAAACTTGATCCAACAAGTAATTTCTTTGCCGGATTTGAAGATTATCCGGAAGAGGCCTGGGATTTAGTTCACAACATCAATCTAAAAGGAACTTTTTTGATGTCGCAGGCTGCCATCCCATACTTCAAAAAAAAGCAGAAAGGAATTATCGTAAATATTAGTTCGACCTACGGAAATGTTAGTCCTAATAAAACAATTTATGGGAACTCTGGCATTAACGCTCCAGTGGCTTATTCATCTTCAAAATCAGCAATTATCAATTTGACCAGATATATTGCAACACATATGGCAGAAAATGGGATCAGAGCCAATGTACTTTCCCTGGGTGGCGTCTTTAACAATCAATCCGAAGAATTTCTAAATAATTATAAGGCGTTAACTCCACTCAACCGGATGGCATCAGCGGAAGAATACCAGGGTGCAATTTTATTTTTAATGAGTGATGCCTCTTCGTATATGACTGGTGCCAATCTGATTGTAGATGGAGGTTGGACTGCCTGGTAATATATTATTGGTGCCAAACACATTGCAAATTCGTTTTATAAAGATTTTGCTTTCTACTTTTTTATTTACTCAGAGAAATATCACATAAATGCAAATAGCGTTAGAGCAATTTTTCGACCGTCTTTTCCCCATCAACCGAAGCCTGACTGGCGAAGGGAACCGGGAGTCGCTAAAAATATTGTCTGAAATTATAGACCTTAAATTATATGAAGTCCCGTCGGGAACCAAATGTTTTGACTGGACCGTACCACCTGAATGGAATGTTAAGGAGGCTTGGATTAAGGACACTTCTGGGACTACAATTGTTGATTTTAAAAATCTCAATCTTCATTTATTAGGCTATTCAATTCCTTTCAAGGGACAAATGCCATTAGATAAGTTAAAATTCCACCTTTTCTCGATTGCTGATATGCCCGAAACTGTTCCTTACCTAACATCTTATTATCAAGAGCGATGGGGTTTTTGTTTGAAACACAGCCAACTAACAAGTTTAAAAGAAGATACTTACAATGTACTAATTGACTCTGAATTAAACGATAATGGTTCAATGACCTATGGTGAGGCTTTCATCCAGGGAGAATCAGATGAAGAAGTCTTATTATCCACTTATATTTGCCATCCTTCGATGGCTAACAATGAGCTCTCAGGACCGTTGGTAACCTCCTTCATTTATAAATTGTTAAAAGGCAAAAAATTACGTTATAGCTATCGCTTTCTGTTCTTACCTGAAACAATCGGCGCAATATATTACCTTTCAAAATTTGGAGATAAATTAAAGGATAGGTTGATCGCAGGATTTGTAGTAACGACTATTGGTGATAGAGGATCTTTTACTTACAAACGATCACGTCAGGGCAATTCACTGTCTGACAGAGCTGCAGAGATAGTATTGACACAAACGGAAACCGATTATACCATCGAAGATTTTTTTCCAAATGGAAGCGATGAACGTCAATATTGCTCGCCTGGGTTTAATCTTCCGATTGGCTCATTGATGCGGACGCGATACTTAAAATATAAGGAATACCATACTTCGGATGATAACAAATCGTTCATTTCGTTCGATGCCATGGAAAAATCGGTAAAGAAGTATATTGAAGTAATTAATGTAATTGAGAAAAACCGCAGTTACATCAATCAATCACCGTTTTGCGAACCACTGTTAGGCAAGCGGGGATTATACCCAACACTTGGCTCGCAACATGAGGCTCAGGAATACGTAAATGCTACCTTATGGCTTCTAAATCTTGCAGACGGAACGAATGATTTGATCTCAATTTCAAAAAAAAGTAAAATTAATTTCAATTTATTGTCACAAATTGCAGAAAAACTGTTGGAACATAGCCTTATTAAATAATACAACTCTAACTTAAAAATTAATGAGGCTTCCGTTTATTAAAAAATTCGATAAACATTCGACTTCCTCAATGATCATTTATTTGGGATCAGCCCAAATGATATCAAATGTAGTGAGAATTGTAAGTGGAATTTTAGTTGCAAGGTTTGTGCTCCCGGAAATGCTTGGAACGTTCAACGGTATTGGCATCATAATGGGTTATTTACCAATACTCCAATTAGGTGTGATGAACGGATTGAACCGGGAACTTCCTTATTGCTTCGGAAAAGGTGAGATAGAAAAAGCAAAAGGGTATGCCTCAGTGGCTCAATTTTGGGAAGTTGCTCTTTCATCAATAGCATTTACAACATTATCAATAATTGCAATTTATTATCTTTTCCAATTACAATATTTATATGCAGCTGGATTCTTTGCCTACGGGCTGTCTTCTATTTTTCATTACTACGGACAAAACTATCTTCAGATCCTTTTTCGCACCAATCAGGATTTTAATAAATTATCAAATATTGCTTTAGTTATTGCCATTCTATCTTTGGTAACAGTCGTATTGGTCTGGAAATGGCAGTTCTACGGATTATGCATCAGAAGTACAATCTTAGTAGTTGCGGAATTGTATCTGCTTTGGAAATGGAAACCGTTTTTCGTTCTGCCAACTTGGAACTATCAAATAATGAAAGAGATAGTACAAGTAGGGATGCCCATATTTATCGTAGGTATAGTTTATGCGCTTTGGACAACGTTACAGAATACATTGGTTTTAAAAATGGGTGGTGCCGAACAGTTTGGTTTTTTTGCACTGGCAATAATGATTGAAAATTCAATGGCCATTGTTGAACATTCGGTTGCACAAGTGATTTATCCTAAAATGGCATTTGAATTTGGATCTGGTAAAAGCGTCCGTGAACTTATGAAAATCTCGTTCAAACCGATCATGTACGTTTTTATTTTTCTGATCCCTTCTATACTTCTTGCATGGTACATCTTACCTTTTGCTATAGAATTGCTCCTTCCAAATTATATGAACGGTATTGAAGCAGCCCGATGGACAATGCTACTATTACTCGTTGCCATATGGGGGGTAAACAACAATATATTCAATGTCGTTAAAAAACAAAAAGATTTTCTTTTTTCGATTATTGCAGGAATGATCGTTTTCACTTTAGCATTATCTGGCTTATATCATATAAATGGATTTTCATTAGTTATTTTCCCGCAAGCAATGTTAATCGGGAAAGCTGCACAATTGATTATAGCATATTTGCTTATCTTACATTACCAACGAAATCCAAATCTTATCAAATACTAAACTAATACTAAACTATAGTTTTCGTGCCGCAAGAAATCATACATTATAAAGTTTTAGAGAGATACTTAAATAAAGTAAAACTTAATGGAATCAGAATCGGTAGTCTGATAGCACAGTACTACGCATTAAACTATATAAGCAAAGAACATTCTAAGAGCATATTTACTAACTTGCTGGTATTCCTTAAATATTGCTTTACATTGTTGAACAATAAAGAAACTAAGCCACACAAAGTCGATTTTATATTTACTAAACTAAATAATAGATTTCATTTCAATGCTTTAATGGATCCGCTTATTAATCATTACAACAATAAAAGTGTCATTTTATGTGACGAAAACTCATTTGGCAAGAACGAATATGATATTCAAAAAAATACCATCACCTTCACTCAAACCAACTCAAACAGTAACAAGGATGCCCGTAAAATATTGATTACGATTTTCACTACCACATATCTTCTGTTCAAGAATAAGAAAAGGTTGCACCTGAAATTTCATGAAATCATTTATTTTGTAAATAATCTTTTAATTCAACTACGTCGAACCTCATTCTGGGATCATTATTTTAATGCAATCCAATCAAATCCATTAGCCGTGGTAACCGAATTTGACAGATGTGCGGAATCGACACCACTAATTATTGCAGCAAAAAAACACAAGATACAAACAGTTACATTAATTCATGGAGTTCTTGAAGACTATAGTTTTACACCATTTCTATCTGACAATATTTTTTGCTGGGGCGCAGACCAAAGGAAACAATTGATTGCAATGCGTATTGATCCGCATCGCATTAGTATCACTGGAAATCCAATGTTCAACTACGAATTTCTGGATAACTCTTGCATTGATTATAATTTGAAAAGCCTAAGAATTTGCCTTGCAATTAGTCCGGGATTCGAAAATCATTTAATAATAGAACCATTTGTATCGTCTCTAAATAGTAATGAAAATGTTACAGGAATAATAAAGTTACACCCAAGTTTATTGAAAGAAGATTTTCAATGGGTGAAAGTAATTTCATCAAAAATTGAAATTATGAGTTCAAAAGATATTAAAAACAGTGATCTGTTCAAAAAAATTGATCTACTGATAATTAATGATAGCGGAATAGCTAATGAATCGCTCGTGGTTGGAGTTCCTGTGGCGGTTTTCGTACCAGAATGCATTCCACAACTTAATCCATTTCAAAGTAAGTTGGTTACAATAGCAAAATGTCGCTTACTGAATAAGGAGGATGACTTAAATATGTTATTGAATGAAGTTTTGATAAATCCATTGGAATTCAGGAAGAATTCAACTGAAAATTGTAGTAGTTATCTAAAAGACTTATATGAATCTGCGGGAAACGAATCGGTTCTGTCAATGATTTCAGAAATTGATCGTATCTCTGGAAAATTGATACCAGTTAAATAGTCGAAAAAAACTTATTCAAGTATGAAGAATATTTTAATTACTGGCGGTGCAGGCTTTATCGGTTCACACTTGTCGTTAAGTTTAGTAAACCAAGGATATAAAATAACTGTCCTTGACAACTTATCGAAACAGGTTCACGGCAATTTACCTGAACATAGCTCGTCCCTTTATATGTCAATCAAAGATAAAGTTACATTCATTCATGGAGATGTGACAAATTACAATGACTGGACTATTGCATTAAAAGACCAGGATGCTATCATTCACCTTGCTGCAGAAACAGGCACTTCCCAATCAATGTACGAGATAAAAAAATACTCGGAAGTAAATATTGGCGGAACAGCCTTAATGCTGAATCATATAACACACAATAAAAATCGAATAAAAAAAATAATAGTTGCATCGTCACGAGCCATTTATGGAGAAGGAAAATACTATTGCCCTGATCATGGCATTGTATATCCTGATCCGAGAAATGATGCAGATATGGCAAAAGGTGACTTTGAATGTAAATGCCCTTCGTGCGGGCATTCCGCAAATTTAATGGCTACCACCGAGGACAGCAGGATTTCACCAACATCGATGTACGGTATTACCAAACAATGCCAGGAACAAATGGTACTAACAATATGCAAAGCGCTAAATATTAATGCTATAGCATTCAGATATCAAAACGTTTATGGACCTGGACAATCATTATCGAATCCATACACAGGCATACTTTCAATATTCAGTACACAAATCAAAAATAACAACAACATAATGATTTTTGAAGATGGCCTGGAAAGCCGTGACTTTGTATACATTGATGATGTGGTAGAAGCGACTATTTTGGGATTAAATGCAAATAACTTCGGGCAATACGCTATAAATGTAGGTTCGGATAAGCCAATCAGTGTTTTTACAGTTGCCGAAACGTTGATTAAAAACTATATATCAGAAGTCCGGATCAATATTTCCGGTAACTATCGGCTGGGAGATATCAGACATAATTACGCTGACCTAAGCACTATTTCAAATAAACTTGGGTTCATACCAAAAGTCGGTTTTGAACAAGGCATTGCTAAATTCTGCGAATGGGTAAATACCCAGGACGTCATGAAAGACTGTCTATTAGAGTCTATTGACGAGTTGAAATCAAAAGGTTTATTTAAATAGGATGGGTATTTTAACCGGAAAAAAAGTGCTATTAATTGCACCTGACTATCATAATTACAATTCAAATATTGCGGCAGCTTATAAAAATTTAGGTGCAGAGGTAACCTCTTTTTCACAGGATCCTGACACAGTATTATTTACCAATTTCTATTTGTCCAGGTTAGAAAGATTTTCCTTATTTAAAAAGTTATACCGTCACGAAGTAAACAAAAAGAATAAAAAGATACTATCGTCGATAAAAAGAAAAGATTTTGACCATGTTGTAGTCATAAAAGGAGATCTATTGACTGAAGATACCCTCATTCGACTTAGAAACTCGTTGCCAAATGCAATTTTTGTTTTGTTCCAGTGGGATTCAATAAAATATTACAACTATTTGCACAGGATTAAATATTTCAATTCCGTTTTTTCCTTTGATTATGAGGACTGTATTCAAAATGAACAAATTATTTATTTGCCACTCTTTTATTCACCAGAATATGAAAAAATTGCATCGTTAAAGAATATAAAATATGATAACGATCTCTTCTTTCTTGGTTTTAATCATACAATAAGGGTTAAAGTAATCCATGAAATGATCCGTTTTTTTGAGGAAAAAGAGCTTCGGTATTCAATTAATCTGATGACAACAATTTCTGAAAAAATTAAGTTACTGAAAAAAAACAGTAAAATAAATTGTTTTTTCAAATCGCTTAATTTTAACCAATTCGCTGACAAGTATACTAACTCAAAAGCAATCATCGATATCAGTCCACCTCATCAAACGGGTCTACCGATGAGAGTAATAGAAGCTGTTGGTGCAAACAAAAAAATTGTCACCACAAATAGTAATATTATTAATGAAACATTTTATGATCCCAAAATGATTTTTATTTGGGGTAAAGATAACCCGGAGGATTTAGTTAACTTTTTAGACCAGGAGCACAAGCATAGCAACAGTGAAAGTTATTCGATTAATTCTTTCGCATTGAATCTGGTAAGAGATTATTAACCCCACTGAAATTTTATCAAGACAATTACAACCAATTAATGAATTTACCTAACTTTCAATCTCTAAAAAAAAATCTTAAAAAAGATTTTACTTCGTTTACTAAGACCAAGATAGCAATTCTTGCTGATTCTGCGACGCAAATGTATGCACAAGCGATCAAAGGATATGGATACGAGTCGAAAATCGACTTTGATATATTTGAAGCTGAATATGACCAGATTGAACGTCAAATATTTGATCCAACTTCTGATCTTTATCAATTCAATCCTGAATTTATTATCGTTTTTTACTGCTCAAATAAATTATTAAAGAAATTTGGAAAACTAAGTTTAGATGAAAAAACAGGGTTTGCCGATACCCATATTGCGAATGCTCAAAATTTGTATCATAATTTAAACACTCAATTAAAGTGCAAAGTTGTTTATTTCAATTTTAGTGAAATCAACGATGGTGTTTTTGGAAATTTCAGTAATAAAACAGCTTATTCGTTTAATTATCAATTGCGTAAAATCAATTTTGATTTAATGAACCTAAGCCAAAAGCTAAAAAATCTGTTGATCCTCGATTTGAATATATTGCAGGGGCAAATCGGATACGAAAATTTAACAGATAATAAGATATACATTAATACTGATTTGCTTTTCAGTATTGACTTCCTCCCTGTAGTATCAAAAAGTACAATAGATATTATACTATCAATTAAAGGAAAAATAAAGAAATGCTTAATTCTTGATCTTGATAATACTTTGTGGGGAGGAATTATTGGTGATGACGGAATTGAGAATATACAGATTGGTGAGTTGGGAATTGGAAAAGCGTTCTCCGAAATCCAACTTTGGGCAAAGCAATTGAAGCAAAGAGGAATTATTCTTGCAATTTGCAGTAAAAATGACGAATTAGTTGCAAAAGCGCCATTCGAAAAGCATCCAGAAATGGTTTTGAGACTGGAAGATATTTCAATATTTGTTGCAAACTGGAATAACAAAGCAGACAACATCCGATATATTCAGCAAATACTTAATATTGGCTTTGACTCAATGGTGTTTCTCGATGACAATCCATTTGAGCGAAACCTGGTCCGCACCAACATCTCCGAAATTGAAGTACCCGAATTGCCCGAAGATCCTGCAGAATACTTGAATTTCATCCGAACATTGAATTTATTCGAAACTGCGTCCTTTACAAGTGAAGATATACAGCGAACTGAGCAATACCAGGAAGAAGCAAAAAGAGAAATTGAACACAAGCAATACCACAATGAAGCAGAATTCTTAAAAAGTCTGGATATGATTGCATTGGTTGAACCGTTCAATTCGTTCAATACCCCCAGGGTTGCACAATTGACTCAACGATCCAATCAATTCAATTTGAGAACCATCCGCTATTCAGAAGAAGATATTCAACGAATTTTGAATGATCTCGACTATTTCACAATTGCATTTTCGCTTAAAGATAAATATGGAGATTCCGGCCTTATCAGCCTGGTGATCATGAAAAAGACTTCGAATGAAACATTGTTTGTAGATACCTGGATTATGAGTTGCAGGGTATTGAAACGTGGGATGGAAAATTTCGTGCTTAATGCATTAGTCGCTATGGCGCATGAAAGAGGGTTTTCAAAAATTGTTGGGGAGTACCTTCCCACCCAAAAGAACATGATGGTCAAAGATCACTATTTAAATTTAGGATTTTCAAATTGTGAAAACAGGTGCGAATTATTAGTTGATAATTACATCTTTAAAGAATGCTACATTAAAACGACTAAAGAATAAGAAATGAACTTTTCAGAAATATTAAAACAGGTAAACGACATCTTTATTGATGTACTTGACGAAGAAAGCATTGTATTATTAGGCTCGACAAAAGCCAGCGATGTTGAAGAGTGGGATTCGTTGACTCATATTCAATTAATTGTTGCTATTGAAAAACACTTTAAAATTCGTTTCAATTCAGCAGAAATTCGCAATTGGAAAAACGTGGGAGAACTATGTGATGCCATCATTAACCGAATTAAATAATACTTACAACATAAGCATTTATGCTATTTAATTCAATTGAATATCTATTGTTTCTTCCTTTGGTATTTATTCTGAACTATTCCCTACCCGAACGGTTTCGCTGGATACTTCTATTAATTTCAAGTATCATTTTCTATATGATGGCGGGAGCCACGACGATAATTGTACCAATTATAATTACGTTGAGTACATTCACTGTCGGATTATTAATGGATAAGACCTCTAATGCAGCAAAGAAAAAGATGTATTTTCTTTCGGGATTGTTTATTAATATTGGGTTATTGGCTTTTTATAAATACATCAATTTTTTCATTGCCACCACTTTTGATGGCTTGAATTTTTTAAACAATTTGGGAAACAGAGAACAATCAGTTGATCATTCTTCCATTGTACTGAATCTAATCGTTCCTTTAGGAATTTCCTATATTACATTTCAGGCTATTGGGTATTTGATTGAAATCAAAAGAGGTAACCATCAGTCAGAGAAAAATTTGGGTTTATTTGCGACTTATTTAATGTTTTTTCCGAAATTATTATCCGGTCCTATTGAAAGAGCGCACAATTTTATCCCTCAACTTCATCAAAAAAAAGAATTTAACTATGAGATGATCGTAGAGGGTCTAAAAAGAATTGCCAGGGGACTATTCTTAAAATTAGTAGTTGCAAATCGCCTGGCGATGTACACCGATAGTGTTTTTAACAACTATGAACAACATACAGGTGTTACCCTATTAATAGCTGCAGTATTTTTTACAATTCAAATGTATGCCGATTTTGCTGGATATACTGATATGGCAATCGGATCAGCACAGATATTAGGATATCGCCTCATGGAGAATTTCGATAATCCTTTCACTGCAAATTCAGTATCTAAGTTTTGGCGCAGATGGCACATCTCTCTTTCTTCCTGGGTAAATGATTACATTTTCAATCCGATCGTTATTAGCCTTCGTAATTGGAATAAATGGGCAGTAGTTTATGCGGGAATGGTTACATTTCTTATTCTTGGATTCTGGCATGGAGCCAATTGGAATTATATTATTTTCGGATTTTTACAGGGATTAGTCCTTGCTGCTGAATTTCTTACCCGTAAGATACGCAAAAAAATCAGAAACTACATTCCTTCGTGGATAAATGAATTTTTGGGAATTAGTTTCACCTTTGGATACTTCACTTTCTCATTGATATTTTTTAATGCGAAAAGCGTTTATTCTGCCATTTATATTGTGAAGCATATAGTTACTGGAATTCCTGACTCATTAAAAATGCTTTTGAACCATCAATCGATATTTGAAAATGTTGGACTTGAAAGGAGTGACTTAATTCTTTCCGTATTCTTAATATTAGGTGTCTGGATAATCCAACAAATCCAAAATAAAAATGATTTATTGGAAGTATTGAAGAAAAAGCCAACCATTGTCCGATGGATTGCATACTATGGTCTAGTTCTTTCTATTTTGTTTCTTGGCGTTTTCGAAAGTCGTCAATTCATTTATTTTCAGTTCTAACACATGAATAAAATTCTTATTAAGCTGCTGTATATTATTATAGTTCCCGTAATTGTAATTATAGCCTCGCTCGAGCTTCCACCAAATAAGTCGTTTAAAAAAAGTTTAATGTTTGCCCAACTTGATAAAAATAAACTTTTGAAAGAAACACTGAGTCCACGTATAATTTTCATTGGTGGTTCAAATATCAGTTTCGGTTTGGACTCAAAAAAAATAAAAGATTCCCTAAAAGTCAACCCAATTAATACAGGAGTTAGCGCAGGAATCGGATTAAAGTTTATGATGGCTAACACGGGAAAATATATTAAAGAAAACGATATTATAGTAATGTCACCTGAATATCATCAGTTTTATGGTGATTTCGCGGATGGTGACCTTGATTTACTTTCTGTTATAACTGATGTCTCTACCGAATCATTTAAACTCCTCGATTTCAGGCAAAAATTCAAACTTAGTAAATTCTTGCCTGAGTTCTCATCATCAAAATATTCAGGATTTTTAAAAAATGACAATACTGCAACAAATGACACTACAATAGGGATCTATGATCGATTATCGTTTAATTCATTTGGAGATGTGTATATTCATTGGAAATTGCCGGTACAGAAATTTTCAATTTATGATTTTAAAGGCAATTTTAATGAAGATATCATTCAATCAATTACCAAATTTCAAGAACTGGTAAATTCAAAAAAAGCTAAATTGTTTATTACATTTCCATGTTATGAAGATTCCAGCTATGAATATTCTAAAACCAAAATAAAAGAGGTTGAAGATAAATTAATAGCTAATGGTTTTACGCTGATATCGACACCCGAAGAATACAAAATGCCTGCAAAACTAATGTTTAATTCAGCCTATCATTTAAACAAAATGGGTGTTGATTACCGAACTGAACTTCTGATTGAAGACATTAAAGTTGAATGTAAGTAAATTAAAAGAATTGTCACGAAAAATATAAAATCACAATATTAATTTCAAAAATAATTTAAATCTTTTAAAGATGGTTTTAATACAATATTCACTTTCTTCTCAATCTTTATCGTTCATTTCTTCGAAACTTTATCTTAAAAAATGAGCATAAAGAAAAATTTTCTATATAGCAGTATTTTGACCCTTTCCCAATATATGATTGGGTTAATAATTTTCCCTTATATATCTCGCGTTTTGGGTGTATCGAATACTGGTACAGTTAGTTTTGTCGATAATACAATAAACTATTTTGTTCTGTTTTCAACTTTAGGAATTACCACCATTGGTGTACGAGAAATTGCAAGATACCGAAACAATCAAGAAAAATTAAATTTGGTATTTTCAAGTTTGTTATCGATGTTTCTAATTTCAACTATATTAGTATTAGTATTTTATATTATTGCCGTTCTTTATGTCCCTAAATTACACATTTATAAAGAATTATTTTATATTGGCACTGCAAAACTTATTTTCACCGTATTCCTAATTGAATGGTTTTATCGTGGATCTGAAAATTTCAAGTATATAACAATTAGAAATATTGCAATTAAAATACTTTATGCCTGTGCAATCTTCATTTTTGTAAAAGGGAAAGAAGATTACGTCATATATTTCTTATTAACAACAGGAGTAGTCGCAATCAATGCTATTATCAACATATTATATGCTCGGCATTTTGTGAAGTTCAGTTTCACCGGCATTACATTAAAACCATATTTTAAACAGTCGATTTTTTTAGGTTCACGTTCATTTTAACATCAATGTACACCACATTTAATGTGATGTATTTAGGTTTTGTTTCTGACACCAGGCAAGTTGGATACTACTGGGCTGCCTTAAGTTTATATGCAATAGTTCTTGGATTTTTTTCAGCTTTCACTGGTGTTATGATGCCAAGAATGAGTTCATTGCTTTCGCAAGGAAATGAAAACGAATTCAAAAAAATGATCGATAAATCATTTAATATCATATCAACAATATGCTTTCCATTGATAATTGGCTCTATTGTACTTGCCCCACAATTAATCAACATATTGGCAGGATCAGAATATACCGGAGCCATTATTCCCATGCAAATTATAATGCTATTAGTATTGGTTGTTGGTGTAGCTCAGATATTAGCTGTTCAAGTTCTTATGCCACTACATAAAGATAAGTTAATCTTTACTGCTTCGATCATTGGGGCAAGTGTTGGAGTCATATTAAACCTACTGTTGGTAAAAAAATATGGAAGTATTGGTACTGCAATTGTTTTATTTGTTTCCGAAACCTCAGTTACATTTTACTTTATTTATGCCGTATCCAAAAATAAAATCATTAATTTTCCTTGGAGCAAATTCGCGCAGAATTTTATATACTCCGCTCCTTACTTTTTTATTTGCTATGGAACTACTTTGCTTCTTAACAGATCAGTGCCAATATTAATATCAGCAGGATTAATTTCTTGCATTTACTTTTTCTTATTAAATATATACATTTTAGAAAACAAGGAATTAAAAAATCTACTAAACATAGTAATAAATTCTATATCTAAATAATATTTTCGTGAGTCTTATGGGAAATAAAATTTCAGTTGCAATTGCCGTTTACAATGGAGGTAAATATCTAAAAGAACAGCTTGATAGCCTATATTCGCAAACATTAATACCAGATGAAATTGTGGCTGTAGATGATTGTTCAACAGATAATACTAAAAATATACTTGAAGAATACCATAAAAAATATGGGTTAATATATCATATAAATGAAACTAATCTTGGAGTAAACAAAAATTTCGAAAAAGCTATCAGCCTATGCTCCAACGACTATATTGCATTATGTGACCAAGATGATATCTGGATGTCTCATAAGATTGAGACAAGCTTCAAACGGTTAAAATCGATTGAGAACAATATGCCAACATTAGTTTCTTCCGGATGCATAAATGTTGATGAAAATTTAAATATAATCTCTGAACCTATAGCAACAAAAGATTCCGATTTATATATTGCAACTCTTTTAGGTCATCAATCACAAGGAAGTTCATTAATGATGAACCGTTCGTTGCTTAAGTATATTCTACCATTCCCTACTGATAGCAAAATAATATTTGATATATACATTGGACTAATTGCAGCTATGGTGGGTAATAAGTATAATATAGCAGAAAAATTGATGTATTATAGACATCATCAATCCAATTTGTGCGGTGTTATTAATCCAAAAAAGATTCCATTCCGAGAGAGACTGAATAATAAATATAGTAATCGTTATCCTAGAATTGTTTCAGAAGGACGACTTTATAATATGAAAACTGTTGCCAATTTAAAATCCAAATATTTCATTCCAAGCAGAGTAGAACTTTATTTTAAATTACTTTCCTTAGATAGTGCTACAAACATCTTACAAAAAATACATATAATATTCTCAATTAAAGAATTATCTTTTAAAAAGAAATTTCTTGCTTTACCTGATATATTATTTTCGCATTTATTCAAAATGATTGTTAAAATATAGAGAATGATAAAAATCTTAATAACTGGTGACTTATGTCCTGTAAATCGGATTGAACATTTAGCTAAATCCGGTAATTTTAAATCTATTTTTAACGACTTCATTACAGTTACAGAAGAAAATGATTTAAATATAACCAATTTAGAATGTCCACTTTACAATGGAACAAACAACATAAAAAAAAGGGGACCAAGCTTAAAAGCTAAAGAGAGTTTAGTGAAAATCCTTACTTCCGGAAATTTTAATTTAGCTACCTTAGCAAATAATCATTTAATGGATTTTGGTGAGGATGGATTAAATTCAACAATAGGGGCATGTAAACGAGAAAATATTTCTATAGTCGGAGCAGGATCAAATTTAAAGAATGCAAGAATACCTTTTTATAAAAAAATTAAAGATAAAACAATTGCAATTATTAATATTGCGGAGAATGAATTTGCAACAACGCAAAATGAAAGACCAGGTGCTAATCCATTAAATCCGGTAACAAATTATTACGATATTAAAGACGCTAAAAGTAAAGCTGATTTTGTGTTTGTAATTGTGCATGGAGGACATGAACTATACAGATTGCCGAGCCCACGAATGCAAGAAATCTATCGTTTTATGATCGACGCAGGTGCAGATTCAGTAGTTGGACATCATACACACTGTTACAGTGGATATGAAATATATCATAACAAACCAATATTTTACAGTTTAGGAAACTTTCTTTTTGACTGGCCTGAGAAACGGAGCTCGATTTGGAATAGTGGTTATGCTTTACAATTCATTATTAATGATGAAAATATAGATTTTAAATTGCATCCATACATACAAGGAGATATAGAGCCTGGAGTTAGGTTAATGAATGACCAAGAAAAAGATCAATTCAAGAACCAACTATTACAATTAAATTTGCAAATAGGTAATAGTGAAGTAATCGCATTAAAATTTGAAGAGTTTTTAAATACAAGAAAACGTAACTACCTTTCCCATTTTGAACCCTATACAAATAAGTTTTTAGTATTATTATATAACAAAGGATTATTGCCCTCTTTAGTCACAGGACATAAAAAAAGATTATTGCTAAATATCATCCGTTGTGAAGCACATCGTGACTTGTTAATTAAAACGCTATCAAATAACCCATGAAAATAGCCATTCATCCCCGATTTAATAGTTTTAGCGATCGATGGATTGCCTATTGCGTCAATAAAAAAATAGACTATAAATTAGTAAATTGCTACGCTTCGGATATTATATCTCAATTAGAAGATTGCGATGCGCTGATGTGGCATCATAACCATGCAGATTACAAAGATGTACTTTTTGCCAAACAATTGCTGTATGCTGTAGCGCAAAGAGGAAAAAAAACGTTCCCTAACTTTAATACATGCTGGCACTTTGATGATAAAGTCGGTCAAAAATATCTTTTTGAGTCTATTAACGCACCATTGGTTTCAAGCTATATTTTTTATACAAAAGAAGAAGCTTATCATTGGATTGAGAATACAAATTTTCCAAAAGTTTTTAAACTTAGAGCAGGTGCAGGATCACAAAATGTAAAACTGGTAAGTTCATCAAGACAAGCTAAGAAACTAGTAAAACAAGCCTTTGGAGGGGGATTTACCCAGTTTGACCGTTTTGGCAATTTAAAAGAAAGAATTCGAAAATATAAGGAAGGTAAAAATCCACTGATGGGAGTTTTCAAAGGAATAGGACGTCTTTTTATACCCACAGAATTTGCTAAAATGCATTGCAATGAAAAAGGGTATATCTACTTTCAAGATTTTATACCTAATAACCTTTATGATATTCGGGTTGTAATAATTTCAGGTAAAGCTTTTGCAGCAAAGCGCATGGTCAGAAAAAATGATTTTAGGGCTTCAGGCAGTGGAAACACAATTTATGAAAAGGAACAAATACCAATAGAGATCATTAAAATTGCTTTTCAGCTTACTGACAAAATTGAAGCGCAATGTGCTGCATTTGACTTTATTTATGATGTCAATGGGAATCCGATGATCGTTGAATTAAGTTATGGTTATGCAGTGTCAGGACCTGATCAATGTGAAGGCTATTGGGATAAAATGCTCAACTTTCATGAAGGAGCTTTTATTCCTCAGAATTGGATGGTTGAGTCACTATTGTGATTGAAAATTATCCTTCCTTTTTATTCGTAACAATCAATTTCATAATTCACATAACTATCAATATATGAGAATAGCTATTCATCACAGGGAATGCAGTTTTAGTGACCGTTGGATTGCTTATTGTATTAAAAACAGTATAGACTATAAATTAGTCAATTGTTATGAGAGTAACATTATACATCAGATCAAGGATTGTGAAATCCTTATGTGGCATCATAGCCATGTCGATTACAAAGACGCACTTTTTGCCAAACAATTGCTCTACGCAGTAGCCCAAGGCGGGAAGAAAACCTTTCCCGACTATAATACTTGCTGGCATTTTGACGATAAAGTGGGACAAAAATATCTTTTTGAAGCAATTGAAGCCCCTTGTATACCAAGCTATATATTTTACAATAAAAAAGATGCAATTGATTGGGTGGCTAAAACAAATTTTCCAAAAGTTTTTAAACTAAGAAGAGGTGCAGGATCGGCAAATGTAAAACTCGTAAAAACAGCAAAACAAGCACTGTCATTAATTAATAGAGCATTTGGAAAAGGCTTTTCTCAATTCGATAGAATTGGATACTTTCAAAATCGGTTGAACAAATACCGGAGTGGAAAAGATAATTTAATAGGAGTACTAAAAGGTATTGGCAGAATGATCTTGAATACCCAGTTTTCAAAACAATTTGGATATGAGAAAGGATATATATATTTTCAAGATTATATACCAAATAATTTATTTGACATACGCGTAATTGTGATTTCGGGTAAGGCTTTTGCAATTAAGCGAATGGTAAGAAAAGATGATTTCAGAGCTTCTGGAAGTGGAAACATCGTATATGAAAAGGAACATTTTCAAGTTGATACAGTCAAGCTTGCATTTGAACTTACTGACAAAATTCAGTCCCAATGTGCTGCATTTGATTTCATATATGACAGCTCGGGTAAACCAATGGTTGTTGAATTGAGTTACGGATTTACAATAGAAGGATATGATCCATGTGTTGGCTATTGGGACAAATCACTCCAATTTCACGAAGGATCCTTTATTCCGCAAGACTGGATGATAGAATCACTATTATGAAAATAGCCATACACCATCGTCCAGGCAGTTTTAGTGATCGCTGGATTACATATTGTGCCGAAAAAGGTATTGATCATAAACTCGTCAACTGCTACGACAGCAACATAATGCTTCAACTTAAGGATTGTGATGCACTAATGTGGCACTTTAGTCATGTAGATTACAAAGACGTACTTTTTGCTAAACAATTGCTTTATTCTGTAGCACAAAGTGGAAAAAAAACCTTTCCAGATTATAAAACTTGTTGGCATTTTGATGACAAAGTAGGACAAAAATATCTTTTTGAGGTTATTGGGTCTCACTTGGTGCCCAGTTACGTTTTTTATTCAAGAGAAGATGCTAAAAAATGGATTGAGACAACAACATTTCCGAAAGTTTTTAAATTAAGAAATGGTTCAGCTTCACAAAATGTAAAACTGGTAAACTCATCAAACCATGCCAGAAAATTAGTAAAACAAGCATTTGGAAAAGGCTTTACACAGTTTGACCGTGTAGGTCACTTAAAAGAGACCATCAGAAAATATAGGGAAGGTAAAATGCCTTTAATGGGAATTTTCAAAGCAGTGGGTCGTCTTTTTATTTCCACCAAATTTGCTAAAATGCATAGCAAAGAGAGTGGGTATATCTACTTCCAGGATTTCATACCCAATAACAAATTCGACATTAGGGTGATCGTAATTGCAGGAAAAGCTTTTGCGGCAAAGCGAATAGTTCGGAAAAATGATTTCAGAGCCTCAGGCAGCGGAAATATATTGTACCAAAAAGAGCAAATCCCTATTGATTCAATCAAACTTGCGTTTCAACTTACGAACAATCTTCAAACACAATGTGTTGCATTTGACTTTCTTTATAACGACGCCGGAAATCCAGTTGTCATTGAAATGAGTTATGGATTCCCTACTTTTGCAACAGATCCTTGTATCGGATATTGGGATGATGCGTATAAATTTCATGGGGGGTCTTTTATTGCTCAAAATTGGATGGTTGAATCAATTCTTTAATTAATAGACAGTTAGTTTTTTTAATGTAAATAAAAACTATTATTTATTTTGAAGACATCATATCTCGAAGTAATCAATCAATTAATTAGCATATTTTTATTCACTGACGAATACCATAAAATATATGTGTGGAATAACAGGGTTTATTGACTTTAAGTGCGCCTCCCAAATTCATTTGTTAAATGATATGGTTGCTTCCTTGCGCCATAGAGGACCAGATGATCAGGGAGCAGAGATTTACCCCAACAATAATTGTTTGATAGGTTTTGGTCAGGCACGCCTATCAATCATCGATTTATCATTTTTTGGTCATCAACCAATGACCTATCATCATTTGACCATCGTTTTTAATGGTGAAATATACAATTATAAAGAGATCCGTTTTGAACTACGGAGATTGGGGCATACTTTTATTTCAGGTTCAGATACAGAAGTTATTCTTCATGCATATGAGCAATGGGGATCAGATAGTGTGCAACAATTTATTGGTATGTTTGTATTTGCCATCTACGACAAACAAAAAGAAAACATTGTTTTTTTTAGAGACCGTGCGGGTGTAAAACCGTTGTATTATTACCAAAATGATAATTTATTTCTTTTTGGAAGTGAATTAAAATCTTTTCATCACCACCCTTCTTTCGAGAAGGTGGTGTCGCCCGAAGCCACAAATCTGTACTTTAAATATGGCTTTATCCCTGCTCCATATTCAATTTTCAAGAATTGTAATCAATTAGAACCAGGGCATTTTCTGACCGTTGATCTGGCAAATCAAAAATTCGAAATCCAAAAATATTGGGATATCATCGATTGCTATCGAAAACCAATTCTTAAAATTAGTTATAATGATGCTATCGACGAAGTCGAAAAAATACTGGTCACAGCTTGTAATTATCGAATGGTTGCAGATGTTCCGGTCGGTGTTTTTCTTAGCGGGGGTTTCGACAGCACTTTGGTTACTGCCATCCTGCAAAAAGACAGAACAGAAAAAATAAAAACTTTTACAATCGGGTTGGAAGGGGAAACCGATGAGGCCAAATTTGCCAGGGAGACTGCCAACTATCTGGGAACCGACCACACCGAACAATACTGCTCAACAAAAGAAGCAAAGGAGATAATCCCAAGTTTATCTTATTATTTTGATGAACCATTTGCAGATAATTCTGCTATTCCTACAATTTTGGTAAGCCGTCTTGCCAGGCGTGATGTAACGGTTGCACTTTCTGCCGATGCAGGTGACGAAGTATTTTGCGGCTACCAAAATTACCGATCGTTAAATAGAAACATTTCTTTATTAAATAATATCCCTAATTTTAGCCGTGTACCAATATCTTTTTTGCTGTCTTACCTTACCAAACTACCTGTTGGTGAAAACCGATTATTAAAACACCAATTAGTGACAATAGCTGCAAATTTGCGCATTGATAAACAGTACAGAATCAGCCATCTATTCGATGAAATGCAAAGTTATCCCTTCCATGGCATGGAAAAATTATTAAAAAACAGAAATGAGAGTTCATACAGTAATTTACTAAGCAAAGATGCTTTCAAAGACGACATCTCCCTTGCAATGGCAATGGACTACCGAAATTTTCTTCCGAATGATATACTTACAAAAGTCGACCGTGCTACGATGTCTGTATCACTGGAAGGCCGTGAACCTCTTTTAGATCACCGCCTTGCAGAATTCGTTGCTCGCTTGCCAATTGAATTTAAATTTGATGGTACAACCACTAAAAAAATTCTAAAAGATATTGTTTACCGGTACATCCCTAAAGACAAAATCGACAGACCTAAATCTGGATTTTCCATACCTATAAATTCCTGGCTAAAAAACGATTTAAGACCAATTTTGGAGGAGATGTTAAATGAAAAAATGATTAATCATACTGGACTCTTGAATAGCAAAGAGGTTACTAATCTGAAAAATGATTTTTTAAAAAACAGAAATGACGACCGGACGATAATTTGGAAGATCGTGCAATTTCAAATGTGGTACAGCCAGTGGATGAGGTAATCTAAATACATCATTATTAAATTCATCACAAATTTAAGAAATAGCTCACCTATGAAATTTCTCAATCAAGTACAAAGAATTACGCTTTTAATTTTCTTTTTCTCTATTAATTTTGAAGTTTGGAATCCATTAGGCAATGGTGGAGATTTTTCCATCGCGAAATTAACTGCAATGTTATATTTTATATCCATAGCACCTCAATTACCTCAGTTTTTCCGGATTAGTAACTTAAAATCTCTGTTAACACCGATCTGGGTTTTCTTTTGTTTTTTAACAATAATGAGTATATTTAATATCAATGAATTATACTCAAAATTTTTCTCCACATCAATATTTTTAAACATTATTATTTTTTGGATACTAATTAATCACGAACGTAAGGATTATCTAATTATTGAAAAGGGAATGTTAAGCTTTGCATTTGGATCATTTGCGCTTTCATTGCTGTATTTTGCAGGTATTGGAGTTGAATATACGCAAGGTCGTCTTTCAATGTTCGGAGATAATCAAAATGCACTTGGATTAAAGATGGCTATTGCCGTCATAATTATCCTTACAAGCGTAGCCCAGAATCGATTGAATTTTGGATGGTATCGTTATTTATTATTAATTCTTGTGCCATTTATGTTGACTTTTATTGGAGCAACCGGATCGCGGGTTGCAGCAATTGCTTTTGTGCTCGCTTTTATAACAGCTATTTTACTTTTTAAAACAAAAAATAATCTGACGAAAATTTTCACTATTATAGGGGGGGGAATAATATTAATATTTTTAGTAATATTAATAATACAATCTGGCACTTTATTAAATCGTCTTGAAGATACATCCAAATCTGGTGATTTAGGTGAAAGAGATATGATTTGGAGAACCATTTCTCCGATAATAGTAGGAAATCCATTTTTTGGAATTGGTGAAACCGGGTATGAATATGAGACAACGGCAATTTTCGGCAATACAGTTAGTCCACATAACGTTATTCTTGAGGTAATATGCTATACAGGTTTTTTTGGTCTCATAATTTATTCAATTTTTCTATACAGAGTTTTTTTAAGAAGTTATCAGAGTTACTTAACAAACGGATGGTTATTACCAATTCTATTGACTATTCCAGTTATCGGATCCATTTTAAGCGGGCAGATACTTGATGTGAAAATCGGGTGGATTATCTTTTCATACATAATAAGTACTTCCGCGATAAAAAATACTAATGAATTTAAAATAAACGAAATTACATGAAAATCTTGTGCTTCATTGATATACTTGGATCAGGTGGTGCCCAACGGCAATTAGTCAATCTTGCTATTGAGTTTAAAAAAATTGGTATAGAAATAGGTTTTCTCGTTTATTACCCTAATACATTCTATGCATCTGTACTCGCTGAAAACAATATTGAAGTTCACCAAATTTACGAAACCAGGGTTATTCCAAGAATTCTTAAAATAAGACAATATATTCGTAAAGGCACCTTTGATGCAGTAATTTCATTCCTTGAGACACCAAATCTGATAGCAGAACTTGCTGGTTTTCCAACAAGAAAATGGAAATTAGTGGTTGGTGAACGAAGCTCCAATCCGAAAATATCAAAATCATTCAAGTTAAAGTTAATTAGATTAATGCATCTATTTGCAGATGCTGTAATTTCAAATTCAGAAGTCAATTTAGAAATGGTTAAAAAGGTCAATCCTTTCTTACCTACTAACCGCTGTTTTACAATCTACAATATGGTTGATTTTGATTTATGGAAACCTTCGAATAATTATAAAATTAGAATAAACGGCAAAACAAATATTGTAATTGCAGCGAGTCATCAATATTTGAAAAATTCCAGAAATCTGATTGAAGCTATCAATTTATTATCGGATTTTGAAAAATCTGCGCTATGTGTAAAATGGTATGGCGCAAAAAGCCCTGATAATTCTTATTTAGATTCGCAGGCACTTATTGAGCATTACAACTTAAGTGGAATAATTGAGTTTTTACCACAAGTTAGAGATATTTCGGAAAAAATAATGAATTCTGATTGTTGCGCCTTGTTTAGTTTCTATGAAGGGCTCCCAAATATAATCTGCGAGGGTATGGCTTTGGGAAAGCCGATAATCGCAACTAAAGTTTCTGATATACCCAAATTAATAGATGATAGTGTAGGTGGATATTTGTGTGAATTCACAACTATAGATTCAATCAAAAATGTAATTGAAAAAATTCTATTATGCTCAAATGAAGAATTAATTGCAATGGGGAATCATAATAGGAAAAAAGCTTTATTACTTTTCGACAAAACAACTATTGTTAATAGCTACTTAAAAGTTTTGGAAAATGTTTAAATTAATTGGATTATTTTACATCAATCTAATAAAAATACACGATAGGATAATCATGTATTTTACACGTAAAATCTTTGCAAGCTGCGGAAAAAATGTGATTTTTTATCCAACGAAATCTGATTTTTTCTATCGGAATATTTCTATCGGCAATAATGTTTTCATTGGTCCAGGAGCATCCTTTATTGCAGCAATAAGTCATATTCACATTGGAAATAAAGTTTTGTTTGGACCAAATGTTACAATCAGAGGAGGCAACCACAGCAGTCATATTATTGGGAAGATGATGGCAGATTATCAACTCATTGATAAACTATCAATTGATGACGCTCCTGTCGTTATAGAAGACGATGTATGGGTAGGGACTGGTGCAATTATCCTGAAAGGAGTTCGTGTTGGAAGAGGAGCAATTATTGCAGCTGGAGCAGTCGTTAACAAAAATGTTCCTCCCTACGCCATTGCTGGAGGAGTTCCTGCAAAATTAATAAAATTCAGATGGAATATTTCTGACACACTAAAACATGAAGTGATGTTATATCGGGAAGAAGAACGGATATCAGAAGAAGTTTTAAGATCGTATAGATAATAATAGAAGTATGAATGGAAATAAAAGCATAAAAGTGTTACTTGTCTCTCCTTCACCACCCCCTGAAGGTGGCATACCAAGTTGGACGATCAATGTATTGGATTTTTTGAAGAATCAAAATCAAATAAAGTATTGCTATGTAGATTCCGCAGTTAAATATAAAGACATTCTTGAAATTGGATTGTGGAAACGGATTACTGCAGGAATTAGGGTAACTTACGATATAATCAAACAAATTAAACTTACCGTACGTTTACAAACGCCAACTGTTATTCACCTAACCAGTAGCGCTTCACTGGCACTTTTTAAGGATTATCTAATCTTGAGGCTATCAAAAAAATTAAATGTACCTTTAATAATCCATTGGCGGTTTGGTAGAATTCCTGATTTAGCAGTCAAAAGAAATTGGGAATGGCGACTAATTTCAATTATTATTCGCAAATCTGCGTATTCGATTGTCATTGATAATCACTCATATAAAGCACTCAAAGATGCAGGTTTTAATAATATAGTAAATATTCCAAATCCTATCTCTGAAGAATTAACAAATATCGCAAACCTGCAAAAGAATAAGGAACGACATGCGGATAAAGGGAAAATAGTATTTGTAGGACATGTTTATTCAAAAAAAGGCATATTTGAACTAGTAGAGGCTTGTGTCATATTGCCGGAAGTAAAGCAACTAAAGTTAATTGGTTCGTTCCAGGATGCCGTTAAAGCTGATTTGAAAGTTATTGCGAAAAAAAGAGGAAATGTTGAATGGTTAATATTAAGTGGCGCAAAATCCAGGGAGGAAACTTATTCTGAAATTAAATCAGCTGAACTTCTTATATTACCAAGTTACACAGAAGGATTTCCAAATGTAATTATTGAGGCAATGGCCATAGGATGCGCGGTTGTGGCTACCGACGTCGGTGCAATTCCGGATATGATTGATGCCGGACTCGAAAAATGCTGCGGGATATGTATCCCAATTCGAAATATTGAAAAACTAAAAGAGGCTATCTTCTTCCTTATCAATAATCCCGAAAAATCGAATATTATGGGACAAAACGGAATTAATAAAGTATTAAGAAATTATACTATGAAAACCATTGTCGAACAATATATTCAATTATGGGATAATGCTTCACACAAAAAAAAATTACAATAATCATTAAACCTTTCCATTACAATAAAACAACCTTGTTATGTTACGATACATTGGACTATACTTAATATTCTTAAAGCAAAAAATAAAAGATCTTGGCCATGTAAAATATAATGGATTTACTATTTATTTTGCCTTTGAAAACTCTGAAATTACAATAGGTAAAGGCAGTAGAGTTAACAGTGCTTCATTGTCAAATATGCTTGGACTGTACCAACGAACTTTTATTATAGCTCGTTATGGAGGAAAAATTACAATTGGCAAAAACTTAGGAATCTCCGGATCAACTATTTATTCAATGGATGAGATTAAGATAGGAGAAAACTGTCTGATTGGAGCAAATTGCAAAATAATCGACAATGATTTCCATCCGTTGGACTATATAGAACGAATAGGAAATAAAAGCAGTGACATAAAAAAAAGGCCGATTTTTATTGGGGATAATTGCTTTATTGGAATGAATTCAATCATACTAAAAGGAACAACAATGGGAAATAATTGTATAGTCGGTGCAGGAAGTGTTGTAAGTGGCTCATTTCCTGCTAATACAATTATTGCTGGTAATCCGGCTAAAATAATCAAGTACCTCGCTTAACCTGAATTTCCCAGGTAACAAAAGATGGAAATGAAAAAACCAAATTAAAAAATTGAATAGAACGTTTATGACAAGGATCATTAAACCTTTCTGCAATTACACCAGACCTTACGTAAGTAATATTATTTCAATAGATTTATAAAATTAGATGAGAAAAATAGTAATATTTTCTGGTGCCTTTCCTCCTGAACCGATTGTTTCGGCAAAAATATCATATGGACTTGCAGAAGAACTTTCCAAGAATAACATCGTGACTGTTGTTTGTCCCAATCCATCAAGACCTTTGGGATTCAAGTTTGTTAGAAAATTCGAGAACCTTCCTTTTGAAGTTAAGGTATTAGATTCTTATACTTGCCCGAAATCATGGTTATTAGGAAGAATCTGGGAAAGCATAAGCTTTGGACTGAAATGCAAAAAATTTATTAAAAGCAATTATATTGGAATCGATGTAATTTATATGAATGCGTGGCCAATATTTGCACAGTTTTTAATATTAAGCGCAGCAAAGAAGTACCATATCAAAGTAATTGCGCACGTTCAAGATATTTATCCGGAATCTTATACGAATAAATTACCAGCGCACATTAAACAATTTTTTTATAGATTATTGTTACCAATCGATAAATTTGTATTAAAAAATGCCTTCCATATTCTTGCAATCTCTGAGAAAATGAAGGACTATTTAATGAAAACAAGAATGGTGCATTCCAATAAAATATCAGTTATCTCAAATTGGCATGATGAAAATGAGTATCTAAACTTTCATAAGCTGAATAAAAAGATTACAAATTCTGGATATCTAACCTTTATGTATTTGGGAAATATTGGACCTGTAGCTGGTGTTGAATTTTTGATTGAAAGTTTTGCCGAATCAAAATTATCGAATTCAAAATTAGTTTTAGCGGGCGCAGGATCCATGAAAGATTATTGTAAAAATCTAAGTTTGAAATATGCTGACTCAATTATTGAATTTACAGATGTGCCAGACGGTAAAGTCCCGGAAATACAGAATCAGGCAGATGTAATGCTACTTCCTGTCAAAAAAGGTGCAGCTATGAGTTCTATTCCTTCAAAATTGCCCGCCTACATGTTTTCAAAAAAACCAATCATTGCTTGCGTAGATGCCGACAGCGATACAGCGGAATCGATACAAAAATCTGGGGGTGGGTGGGTAATCGAGCCAGAAAATAAATACCAGCTAATCGCTTTGTTTAAAGCTATATATGAAGACAAACAAGAATCAAGAGTACTAAAAGGAGTAAATGGATTCAATTTTGCAATCGATAATTTCTCAAAAAAAATCAATTTACAAAAAATTGTTTCCATAATCGAAACTTCTATTAATATAAATAGTAAACTATACTGAACTGATTTAATAATTTTGAAATGAAGAATAAATTTAAAAAGCTTAACTTACCTGACATAAATTACATTAACAACACGCTCCCGAATATCATTGGATTGAAATCTAAATTTGGTGAAATATTACTAATGATCGTTTCTATATTAACATATTAAACAATAAATGATACTAAGATTCGCTAAACCATCTGATTATAAATCTTTGGCTAAATTACATCTTGCCTGCTCTGTAAACCAGCCAAATGGTTTTATGTTTAAGTTAGGTCTCCCTTTCCTAAAAACTTATTATAAATTGCTAATAAACGAAAAATACAGCGTCATAATAATCGCAGATGATGAAAATGCTAATTTACTTGGATTTGCTTCAGGAACAATGGACGCTGCAGCTCATTTGAAAAACTTGAAAAAAAATCGATTTCGAATTGGTTTTTCTATTATCCCATCCATCATCAAATCTCCTATGATATTAAATAAAATCATTGATCATGAAAGATTTGTATTATCTAAAGAAGGATATGTTCAATTCGGTGTTATGACCGGCCCAAGAGCTGAATATTGGGCTTGGGATCCAAAAGATAGAAGCAATATGGCAATTCCATTATTAAAATCATTATTTCTTACTATGTTCAATCTTGGGGCTTCCTCCGTAAGAGCAGAAGTAGATATAAACAATGAAAACCTATTAACAATATATAAGTTCCTTGGAGCAAAGGTTATTGAACATCTAAAACTAAACGATGGTCGAAAACGAGCCATTATTGAATATAGTAGTGACCTTAAATTAAAATGGTTACAAAGATAGATAATAGGATTAAATGATTAATCATCAACTTGATAGATCCATACAACACAAGAAAAAATATCCATACAATGAATTATAAGGTAGTAAAAATAAATGAATATCGATATTTAGCGGACATCCATTTGGATGCCTTTCATGGATTCTTTTTATCCTCTTTGGGAAAACGGTTTTTAAATGCTTACTATAATGCCGCGCTAAAAAGTACTGAGGCTATTGCTGTCTGTGCAGTAGATGACCATGAGCAAATTCAAGGATTTGCAACAGGATGCGCCAGGTCGCAAGGATTTCATAAAAGGTTAATCCTTAAAAATATTTCAAAATTTTTATTCCAAGGACTGTTCATTTTATTCACAAACCCAAAAGCATTAATGCGACTTATTCGAAATTTAGATAAAATATCAAATGAAAACGATGACGGAAATTACGCAGAATTAATTTCTATCGGTGTATCGCAGAGCTCTAAAGGATTGGGTGTTGGCAAAAAATTAATTAAAGTATTTGAAGAAGAGGCTAAAAGGAGAGGTTGCCAAAAAATAACTTTAACTACTGACTATTACAATAATAGTGAAGTTGTTGAATTTTACTTTCATTCAGGTTATAATGTATTTTACGAGTTCATGGCATACCCTAAAAGAAAAATGTACAAGCTAATTAAAGATCTATAGTATCATATTACACTCCAATAATACTTTAATCTTACAAAGAAATGAAAGTTTCACTTTTTATCGAATCTATTGCTTCAGGAGGGGCGGAACGTCAACTTGTTGGATTGGGAAATTTATTAAAGAAATTCAATTATGATGTAAATGTGGTAACTTATTATAACATACCGTTTTATGCACAATACCTAAAGGAGAATAACATTGAATATGTTTGTGTTCCAAAAGCTGCAAACAAATATACTCGCATTTTTCATATTTTCAAATATTTTCAAAAAAACAGACCGGATATTGTAATTTCCTATCTCGACACACCAAATATTATTTCAATCATTATAAGAATTTTAGGATTGAGGTACAAATTAATAGTTTCAGAAAGAAATACAACTCAAAATCTTTCAATCAGAGAATCTATCAAATTTCATCTTTACCGCTATTCAGACAAAATTGTTCCCAATTCCTCCGCACAAACTGAGTTTATTCTTGCTAACTTTCCTAGCCTAAAACCCAAAGTCAGATTAATAACTAATTTTGTGGATACTGACTATTTTTGTCCTTCCACTGAAAACAAAAAAACAAAGTCTAATTTAAGCATTTTAGTTGTCGGACGTATTGAAAAGCAAAAAAACACACTTCGTTTTATTGAAGCCATATTTAAAGTTAAAAACAAAGGATATGAAATTATGGTCGACTGGTATGGTGATAAATTTCTAAAAGACGGAATGCCTACGGAGGCAACAAAATACTATCTGGAAGCGTTGATTTTAGTCAATCAACTTGGATTGGAAACTAATATTAAATTTCATGATCCGACAATAAATTTATTAGATGTTTATCAGTCATCAGATGTTTTGTGTCTTCCATCAATCTATGAAGGATTTCCGAATGCAATCTGCGAAGCAATGGCATGTGGCAAACCCATTCTTGCAGGAAATATTGGAGATAATCGAATTTTAGTTGAACCAGAAATAAATGGATTTCTTTTTGATCCATACAGTTCAGAATCAATGGCATCAATCATTGAAATATTTTTTAATTTAGCAAATGAACATCGAGATAAAATGGGCATGTATAGCAGAGAAAAAGCAATAAAATTATTTTCAAAAACTTCATTTATAATGAAGTACTTAGAATTAATCGAATGATTTACTGATTCATCAATTGCTATGTGCTTTTTTATAAAAAAACACTTCAAATTAATTACACAAACTAAAGCATATGTTTTTCCAATTTTTTGACTTTACTTTATCTATTCAAGATTAAAATTAACTAATTTTACGAATGGCCTTTTTTAAAGCAACAATAATGATAATTAATAAAAAAATCGATAAAATGAAGAGTGTTTTTTCAAGAACTCCTTCTGCTCCATTGATAGACACAAAAAAGGATCATATTGAAATAACCATGCATGATCCGATGACAAATGCCTTCACTATTTCAGTTGTGATTCCAACACTAAATGAAGAAAAACACATAGAGATGTGCCTAAATTCATTATTTTGTCAAACCTACTATTCCAATATAATTGAGATCTTTATTGTTGATGGTGGAAGTAGTGACAGTACATTAGAAATAGTAAAAAGAATTCGATCAAATCATTCAAACATAACCATATTAAACAACATTAAAAAAATACAATCTGCAGCATTTAATATTGGAATAGATAATTTTAAGGGTGATTTGTTAATCAGGCTGGATGCTCATTGCACATACAACCCCAACTACATTCAATATTGTGCGCAATATCATTCATCGTATGGTTATGGGAATGTAGGCGGGAAATGTTCTATTGAACCTGGTGCCAATACAAACATGGCTAAAATAATAGCATTGGTTAGTGCATCAACATTCGGTCTTGGATTTGCAGCCTTTCGGGTTGGCAAAAAAATCACCCTCACAGATACTGTTCCATTTGGCTCATTCACAAAAAAAGTACTGAATGATGTTGGTAAAATGAACGAATCGCTACCAAGAGGCGAAGATAATGAGTTTAACGCAAGGATTAGAAAGCATGGTTATAAGATTTTATTTGACCCAAAAATTATATCGCACTATTATGGATCAGCTGATCTAAGTTCTTTTTTAAGAAAATTCTTCACCAACGGATTCTCGATTGGAATACTTTTAAGAATTTCAAAAAGTTCAGTGAGCTTCAGGCATATTGTTCCCTTTGCATATCTTTTAGTGCTTTGTGCGGGTATTTCACTATCCTTTTATTATTCGTTTTTTAAATATTCACTGCTACTACTCATAACAGTTTACTTTATATTGGTATTAATTTCTGCAGCTAAAAGATTTTCGAAATACAAGATTAGATTCATTCCTATATACATTTATGTAATTTTTCTTGTCCATTTGTATTACGGAATTGGTACATTACTTGGTTTCATAAAAGGGAAATACGATAATAAAGCCTAAATTAGTATTATTCAATATTGTATTTAAATTCTTCAAATATGGTTTCTTCGAATGAAAAAAAAGTATTGCTAATTGGGCATTTGGGATTTAAGAAGAATTTATTTGACGGACAAACCGGGAAAACAAGAAATGTTCTTGAGCTATTACAATTAAATGCTGAATATTTAAAAAGTTTAGATTATTTTGATACTCAAGAATTTAGACAATCAAAGCTGTCATTTTTTAAGCTGATAAAAAAAATTTTCAGAAGCAATGTACTTGTTTACCTGCCAGAACGAAACAACCTAAAATATCTGTTTCCCTTCATTTATATTGTATCCAAAATTAAAGGAATTGATATTCTGTATCTTGTTGTTGGAGGCTGGTTAGACAAATTTCTTCAGTCTAAATATTTGTACATTGCTATGCTATCTGACATAAAGGGAATATTCACAGAAAGCAACCAACTGACTAAAAATTTAGAAACCAGGTATCACTACAAAAATGTACAAACCATTCCAAATTTTAGGATACATTCTTTTTCTCCTTGCTTTACGCAAAATAATGACACTTTAAAAATTGTTTACATGGCCAGAATTTTTCGTGAGAAAGGTATTGATACGGTTTTTAGACTTGCACATAACATTCAGAATAAATATAGGAACAATCACAAAATCGCCATCGATTTTTTTGGTCCGGTTCAAAAAGATGTAGAAAACTATTTTAAAGAAGAAATACAAAAGTACAGTTTTGTGTCCTACAAGGGTATATTGGAACCTGATCAGATACATAAAACGTTGGGGAAGTATGATGTTTTAGTTTTACCAAGTAGATATTCAGAAGAGGGTTTCCCAGGTACTATAATGGATGCTTATATATCAGGAATTCCCGTGATTATTTCACGTTGGAGATTTCTTCCTGAATATGTTGATGATGGCTATTCTGGTTTCATTTATGATTTAGATCGAGAAACTGAATTTTATCATTATGTAGATTATTTATACAATGACAAAAGTCAATTACTAAAAATGAAACATTGTGCACATGAAAAAAGCAAGGAATATTCTTCCGAAGTAGCTTGGCAACTTATGAAAATTTATCTATGTTGATAAAAAATATAAATCAAAAAAGTGCAGATTCTGCAAAATCTATATTTCAAATTAATTCGACCTTACTTGATATTAAATATACTAATTCCTCATTAATGGTCAAATTTGTTCTGATGGTTATAATAACAGCATTAAGCCTAAGAGGATCATCAACTAATATTTATGTAGCTAAAACAGGCACTAATAGTAATACTGGAAAATTCAATTCACCTTTTTCAACTATACAAAAAGGACTGGATGTTGCAAAAGCAGGAGATACTGTCTTAGTTAAGGGAGGTATCTATCAGGAATATGTATTATTTCCAAAAAACGGAAATAAAGGAAAACCAATTGTATTAAAAAACTATGCGAAAGATACTGTAACAATAGATGCACAAAACACTCGTGTGTTTTGTGTCAATGCTGACATGAAGAATTATATTAGTATTATTGGCATTAATTGCATTAATGCCAATAATTATGCAATACGATTTAGCAATTGCTCAAATGTAATTATTGAAAATTGTCGTGTGTCAAGTTCTACTAAATCAGCTTCAGCTGAAGCGATAATTATCACTAATTCCGCAAGAAAAACCAAATACATCATTAAAAACTGCTATACGAACAATGCATCAGATGGAATTTGTATTTGGGGCGAAGTAACAAATGTACTTATCCAAAATTGTGAAACTGAAAATTCGTTTTATAGCGGAATTTCTGTTCATGCAATTCCTGATGATTCAATTGTTTCGCCTCATCATATAATTATTGATGGTGTTTATTCTCATAACAATGGTTGGGCAGGGATTGGCGTCAGGAATACTGTTGATATAACTATTCGTAATTCACATGTAGCAAATAATGGCTCAACAGGTATTCAACTCGAAAGAAATTGTTACAATTCTGTAATTGAAGATAATATAAGCGAGTATAATTCACGTTCTCATAAATTTGAAACAGGAATTTGGATTTTTAATTCAACCAATTCAATTGTAAGAAGAAATATAATGCGAGGGAACCAGACAGGACTTAGGGTCTGGAGCATGAAAAATTTTAAAGCTTATTACAATCTCATCATCAACAACAACTTTAGACCAAACCAAACGACCGAGAATACATCAGGTGCTGATTTCAGAGAATCAACAGGAAAATTTCAAAACAATGTATTGTACGGGAATTGTGCATCCAACAGTAAATTAGGATCTCTACATGTATTTCCACAAGGGAAATGTAATATCTCATTCAATAATAATATCATAATGAATGATGGATCCGCCAAAGACATGGTTTTTGACCAAGCTGATGGATCCAAAGTGTTATGTGATTTTAATTTAATTTTTAACGATAAAAGACCTGTTAAAGTCAAGATAAAAGAAAATATATATACATGGAGTACCTATAAGACAAAGAGCAATCAAGATGTTCATTCAATCAATGTGGATCCAAAATTTATTTCACCAGGAAATGGTAATTTTAAGCTTCAATTATCGAGCCCTGCAATAAATGCGGGTATGGATGTTGGATTAACCCATGATTATATTGGCAATCCAATATTCGGTTTACCAGATTTAGGGGCTATTGAATATTAAAAAACACTGTGCATTCCAAATGAGGATCCCAATGAGGATCACCCATTTTATCCCGTACACAAATACTATTTTTACGATGTCTATTTTTCATATTGCTTCGATTGATCTTAATTTTTTGTAGTATTTCAAAGTGAAATTAAAAGAATCTCATTATAATTGACAGTTCGATTACTTACTGCGAATAAGCGACTAAAAAATAACTTTTGAAACAATACAAACAATTTCCCGTATCAATTTATATACTTTAATTAATTAGTTTCTTCAGAGGTTAATCGAAAAAATCCAAAAGAATTAATATTTCAGTAATAAATTCAATTTACAATAAAAATGTGATTGACAACGGCGAAGCTATTTCAAATTCACTAAAATTAAAGGTGCGATTCAAAGAATCTTTGCAAAGATATTGTAGTTTTTAATATTCATAAAACATTGTTATATAACATAATATGGTTTTAAGTAAACATATCTTACACAATTTATCAAACAAATTTACAATGAAAGAACAAATACGAGAGTTTGTCTGTAAAACAACTTTTAGCGATCCCCAAAAAATAAATGATGATACACTTCTTTTTGATGAGGGAATCTTTGATTCAATGGGTCTGCTTAACCTCATTTCTTTTTTAGAGGAAGGTTTTAGCGTTAAAGTCGCTGATTCGGAATTGGATGCCGCCAATTTTGGTTCAATAGACGCTATTTCATCTTTTCTCGAAAGGAAATTAAAATAAGGGTATTATGTGCGGAATTGCAGGATTTATCGATTCCAAAAAATCAATATCTGAAGCCGAAGGTGAGCCGATACTGAATCGGATGATGACCCGTATTAGTCACCGGGGTCCGGATGATTGCGGACTATATTTGGAACCGGGCATAGGTATGGGTAATGTCCGACTCAGCATCATCGACGTTTCGGGAGGTTATCAACCATTAACCAACGAAGATGGATCATTATGGATTGTTTATAACGGTGAGGTTTTCAATTATATTGAACTTCAGAAAGAGCTGATCAAAAAAGGGCACAGGTTTAAAACACACAGCGACACAGAGGTCATCTTGCACATGTATGAGGAATACGGTGCTGATGCACTTCATTATCTGAATGGACAATTTGCGTTTGCTATTTGGAATAACAAAAAGAAAGAATGCTTCTTTGCCCGCGACCGCGTGGGGATCAGACCTTTATTTTATTCAGAAGTTAATGGTACACTGGTTTTTGGATCTGAAATTAAATCCATTTTTGAATTTCCTGGAATAAAAAGGAATTTTTCGCCGGAGGCTTTAAAAGAGGTATTTACTTTTTGGACAACACTCTCTCCTCGCACAGTCTTTAATGGGGTTTCTGAGCTACCTCCAGGGCATTATGCATGGTATAGAAATGGTAAACTGGAGATTAAAAAGTTTTGGTCGTTACGGTATGCGACCACTTCGAACCGGTTTGAAGGAACGCCCGGAGATGCATTAGATCAATTCAGATATCTGCTTTCCGACTCAGTCTCACTTCGCTTACGTTCCGATGTGCCAGTAGCTGCCTACTTAAGCGGAGGATTAGATTCAAGCGCCACAACTGCTTTGATCAAAAAGGTAGCACCTGGCAATCTAAATACCTATTCAATTGGTTTTGCAGATAATGTATTTGATGAAACAAAATATCAGAATGAAGTCTCACAATATTTTAAGACCAATCATAAAAGTATTGTTTGTTCTGCTACTGATATTGCCGATTGGTTTCCAAAGGTGGTGTGGCATTCAGAAATTCCACTTTTAAGAACCTCCCCTGCACCCATGATGGGATTATCAAGATTGGTTCATGAACAAGGGATCAAGGTTGTGATAACAGGTGAAGGAGCTGATGAAGCATTAGCAGGATACAATATTTTTAAAGAGACACTGATAAGACAATTTTGGGCGCGGCTGCCCCAATCCAAAATTCGTCCGTTATTGTTGAAAAAACTTTATCCTTACCTGCCTAATATAAGTCAGGCCAGCCAGGGAATGTTGCGAATGTTTTTCGGATACAAACTTGAAGAAACGGATTCACCGGTGTATTCACATTTGTTAAGATGGCAAAATACCAGCAATATTCAGAAACATTTTGCGCCAGAATTAAATCACTATTTAGAGGATTACGATCCAATTGAACAATATGCGGAACTGATAAGACCGGAGGTTGAAGGAATTTCTTCATTGGCTAAAGCCCAATTAATAGAAACCAATATATTTATGTCGGGTTATTTACTTTCTTCACAAGGTGATCGTATGGCTATGGCAAATTCTGTTGAAGGGAGGTATCCATTTCTGGATTATCGTCTTTTGGAGTTCACTGCTTCTTTGCCAGACGAATTTAAATTGAAAGGGATGAATGAAAAAATTTTGTTAAAGGAGTTGATGAAAGATGAGATACCACAAACCGTTCTGAAAAGAAACAAGCAAGCATACCGCGCTCCGATCCTTGATGCTTTTATTGGTTTGAAAGTTCCTGATTATGTCAGCGAACAGCTATCATCTAAACGCATTAAAGAGGGTGGTATTTTCAATCCTATTTCAGTCAATAACCTGATTAATAAAATTAAAAATGCCAAGGTCCCTTCAGAAGTGGATAATATGGCTTTGGTGGGAATATTGTCAACACAGTTATTGCACAGTCAATTTATAAACGATTACAGGCCACTTAATCAACCGGATATTTTAAAAGGTGAGATAAGAAATATTCCATTGATAAGACAAAGCCGATAATACAAGTATTTAAATTCAGAATATGAATTCATGCTTAAAATAGGCTTCAAAAATAATAATAAAACATGCAAAAAACGAAACAATTTTCGCGGGATATCATTCAAATTGAAAATACTGAATTAGTTGTTGATAGAATCTGCTCCAAACTCAAAGATGATATATTTAATGTTCTTCGCCGAAGAGGAGGTGTAATAGGGATCAGTGGAGGAATTGATTCTTCAGTTACTTTAGCATTAGCCGTAAGGGCACTTGGTGCTGAAAACCTCTTGGGAGTTATGCTTCCAGAGAAAGATTCGAGTCCCGAAAGCAGAATTTTAGCTCAAAAACTTGCAGACCATTTGGGTGTTAAGACTATTGTCGAAGATATTAGTTCAGCCCTTCAGGGATTTAAATGCTATACCCGCCGTGATGAAGCCGTAAAACGGATTATCCCTGAATATAATCCACAAACTGATAAAATGAAAATAGGTATACCGGTTGAAATAGCCGAAAATAATTTACCTCCTGTTTTTCATGTTACTGTTGTGTATGCAGATGGTTCTCAGGAAAGCAGAAGGCTACCGGTTAACGAATATCTACAAATTGTTGCTGCATCCAACTTCAAACAGCGCAGCCGGATGTCTATGCTTTATTATCATGCAGAAACACTTCATTATGCTGTATTGGGAACACCTAATAAACATGAATTTGAACAAGGTTTCTTTGTTAAATATGGCGATGGAGGTGCTGATCTAATGCCAATCGCTGGATTGTACAAGACGCAAGTATATCAGCTTGCTGATTTTCTTGGCATACCAGTGGAGATTATCCGAAGAACTCCAACAACCGACACCTATTCTGCAGAACAAACTCAGGAAGAGTTTTTCTATCAATTACCTTTTGAACAGATGGATTTAAACTGGTTCGGATATGAAAATGGTTATTCCCCCAAAGACATTTCAGATGTTACTGGAGATTCAGAGGAACGCGTGAATGCTATATTTCGCAATTTTAACCGAAAAAGTAAAGCGACTGAATATTTAAGAATGCCACCCATTTTTGGCTACTAAAAACCTCATTTTGATTAAACGATGTATCGCAAATTTCAATAATGTAATAATCATTATTTAAATAAAAATATTTTTATATGATAAATATACCACAACGTCTTCTGGGGGAAGCATTATTATTTTCAGCAGAAAAATATCCTTCAAAGACAGCAATTATACTAAAAGGTGAAGAATATTCATATTCGAAACTAAATGAGCATGCAAAAATACTGGCCGGATATTTAAAAAAATCAGGAATAATAAAAGGAGATAGGGTTGCAATATGTATGAACAACTCTTATCAAACCATCGTTTCAATTTATGGAGCAACAATGGTTGGTGCAGTTTTTATTATTATTAATCCGCAAACCAAAGCAAATAAATTGGGTTACATTCTAAATGACAGTGGTGCAAAAATTCTGATTACAGAAATCTTTTTAAAAAATGAATTTCTAAACGCATTGATTCACACCAATAGCATTAAGGAAATTATTGTTACTGGAAAAACACAACAACACATAAGCTATCAAAATATAAAATTCGTGAATTTTGATAGTATCCTACAGAAAAATGATCAACCTTCGAATATTTCAAAAATAATTCCAAATGATCTGGCAGCAATAATATATACCACCGGTAGCACAGGTTTTCCCAAAGGAGTAATGATGACCCATCAAGCGATGGTTTTTGCATCCTGGAGTCTCATTGAATATTTAAGGTTGTCTGATGATGAACGTATTTTATTGGTTTTGCCATTAGCTTTCGATTATGGATTATATCAATTATTAATGTCTGTGACTATTGGTGCCACACTAATTGTTGAACAATCATTCATTTTTACTGCAACAATATACAAACAGATTGAAAAGTATAGACCAACTGTATTTCCAGGAGTGCCTACTATCTATGCGATGATGATAGCCAGTAACAAGAAGCACAAATTATGGTTTGAATCCATAAAAAAAATAACAAATACGGCTGCAGCTTTACCTGCAGAATATATCCCTGAATTAAAACAGATTTTCCCTAATGCCCTTATTTTTAAGATGTATGGTTTAACTGAATGCAAAAGGGTCTGCTATCTTGAACCGGAATTAATTGATTTAAAACCCGATTCAGTGGGTAAAGCAATTCCTGGAACAGAAGTATTTCTTCTATCACCAGATGGACATTCTGTTCCTTGTGAAGAACGAGGAATTCTTCATATCAGGGGGCCGCATTTAATGTCAGGTTACTGGAACAATGAAGCACTAAGCAAGGAAATGCTAAAACCGGCAAAATTACCAGGTGAAAATATCTTATGTTCGAAAGACTGGTTTAAAATGGATGTTGACGGATTCTTATATTTTTTAGGAAGAAATGACGACATAATAAAAACAAGGGGTGAAAAAGTCAGTCCTGTTGAAATTGAAAATGTAATATACAAAATACAAGCAATAAAAGAAGTAGCAGTTATAGGTATTCCAGACGAAATTTTAGGAGAGTCCATAGTAGCCTTCGTAACAACTCACAATAATAATAAATTAGATGAACTGGAAATCCTTAAAGAATGTAAAACTAACTTGGAGATTTTTATGGTTCCACAAAAAATAAGATTTTTAAATGAAATGCCACAGAATTCAAACGGCAAAATAGACAAAATGAAATTAAAAGAGATGATTATTGAACCTGAACATGTAATCAGTAAGGATTAAAAACATTCATTCGCCGAAATATCTTATGTAATTTATCGTTTTTCTGTAAAATACAATGTGGCGTACAATATTCAATTTTGAATGAATAGCTAAAAGCAGTAAATAAAAATTTGATAAACTTACAAAACCAGGCAAAAATGATTACAGATGAATACTTTAACGAGCTTAAACGTAGTTTAGAAAATAAATTTTTGTTTTTACCAGACAAACCAGAAGAAACATTAGATTCAACTTTGAAAGCCTTATGGTTTGCGGCTTCAAGTATTCCAAAATCAGCAGAAGAAGCGACTAAACTATCTTTGCCTGAATTATCAAACTTACAAATTGAACTTTTGCATCAACTAACAGAAAGACGGCTTAAGAATACCCCACTGGCTTATATTACAGGAAGACAAAGATTTATGGGTCTTGATTTTATTTGCGACAAAAGAGCATTAATACCACGGAAAGAAACTGAAATTCTCGGCTGGAAAGCGCTGGATGTTTCACTTGAAATTGTTCAGGGGAATCAAAAAGTTAATGTTATTGATGTATGCTGCGGCGCCGGAAATTTAGGATTAGCAATAGCATCTCTGAATTCCAAAGCCAATGTTTTCGCTACTGATATTTCCCAGGAAGCAGTTGCCCTTACTCATGAAAACATTAATTATTTAAATCTTTCCCAGCGTTGCATTGCAAGACAAGGAGATTTATTCTCTGCAATAGACTCTGATGAATACTATGAAAAGATGGATCTTATTATTTGCAATCCGCCTTACATTCCTGAAGGAAAAATAAAAAATATGAATCCTGAAATTTATGACAATGAACCATCAATTGCATTTGATGGAGGTATTTTTGGCATCAAAATTATTCAAAGACTAATATTTGAAGCTCCAAAATATTTAATAAAAAATGGATGTTTGTTATTTGAAGTTGGAGTTGGCCAGGGGGAATTTTTTCTGAAATCATGCCAAAGATCGGAGCAATTTGCCCACATAGAGTCTTTGTGTGATCAAATGGGTAATATAAGGGTGATACTGGTAAGAAAAGAATGAGAAATATACGTTCAATATCATGACAATTGATCATTTTGGAATAGCAGTCCACCAAATGGAAGAAGGCATCAGACAATGGACAAACTTATTTGGTTATACTCAAAAAAACTGAACCTATTCTAAATTCCATTTAAAAATTTTATGTGGTTTTTTTGACCAAAGTAGATTCCGTTACTATAAAACTGATCTCACCGGCCTCTGACGATTCACCAATAAAAGGATTTGCATTAAAAGGTGGAGGATTGCATCATTTGTGCTTTATCCGCAACAAATTAGAGCTTCATCTCCCAATGTTACAGGAAAAGGAAGCTCGCCTTATTGTGCCTTCTCAACCAGACGAGGCCTTTAGTAATCATAATATTGAATTTCTTTTAACTTCAAACAATTTGAAAGTTGTATTAATCGATACGACAGAGAAAATTAGGTGGAATGATTAAAGGTTTTGTCTGCGAATAAGAAAAAATGCAAGATCATTAAATGAACGAATAAATTAATTGTATTTTAATATGAACGCTTATGATTTTTTGTTTGAAAACACTTCTAACCTTGAGAAGGATTTACTTATTGGCATAAAGGACTCTAAATCATTCAGGTCCATTTCTCAAGAATCTTCTACACTTGCCTATATATTAAGGGATAAACTTGGTCAGAATAAAAAAATAATTTTGGTGTCAAATAATAGTCCATTTTTCATCGTGGCTTATTTGGGAATATTGAAATCCGGCAATATATGTGTCCCTTTAAATCCGGGCATTGAACAAGAAAGTTTTAACTTCATCCAGAAAAAAACTAACTCGACAACAGGTTTCTTTTCAGAAATTACAAGGAAGCGGCTTGAACCTTCTATTGAATTTATTAATGAAAAAATCCTATCTGACATAATCAACCATGAAGACAACACATTGGTGCCGGAACCAGAGTTTGATATTGAACGAATTGCTGAAATTATTTTTACCTCAGGATCCACCGCATTACCCAAAGGAGTGATGTTGTCTCACAAAAACATTATTGCAAATACACGTTCAATTGTAGAATATCTTGGATTAAGTGATTTGGATATTATGATGGCCGTTTTGCCATTTTTCTATTGTTATGGACTTTCACTGCTTCATACACATATCCGGGTTGGAGGTTCGTTGTTTTTGAATAATAATTTCATATTCCTCTCATCGACTATTAATGATTTAAATAAATATAGCTGTACAGGGTTTGCGGGTGTTCCCAGCCATTTTCAAATTATGTTAAGAAAAAACAATCTATTCAAGAATACAAAATTTCCGTCACTTCGTTATGTAACTCAGGCAGGTGGTAAGCTACACGATACATTTATCAATGAATTTACGGAAACTTTCCCTGAAGTTCAGTTTTTCGTAATGTATGGTCAAACAGAAGCGACTTCCAGACTCTCCTACCTTCCGCCCTCAATGCTAAAAGAGAAGATGGGTTCCATAGGAAAAGGAATTCCTGGAGTTGAATTAAAGGTGATTAATGACTATGGCGATTTAATATTGCCAGGTGAAAGGGGAGAAATTGTAGCCCGTGGGAATAATGTGATGATGTGTTATTATGAAGATCAGAAAGCTACTGCTCAAGCCATTCAAAATAGTTGGCTTCACACTGGGGATTTAGCCACTGTTGACGAAGACGGATATATCTTTATAGTTGCCAGAAAAAAAGCGATCATCAAAGTTGGGGGTAATCGAGTAACTCCTAAAGAAATTGAAGAAGTGATATTAACGATGACAGGTGTAATTGATTGCACAGTAGAGTCTACAGAGGATGAATTACTTGGTGAAGCAATAAAAGTTACAGTAGTCGTAAATGAAAGTGGAAAAACGCTAACAAGTGAAGATTTAAAGCGATTCTGTAGCTTGAAGCTTGCAAGTTTTAAGGTGCCAACCTATGTTTCGTTTAATGATTCGATGGAGGTAAGTCTCACTGGAAAAAAGTTAAAGCAGTCTTAAACTAAAAAAAATGATAATCACTATTTTCCAGATTATTTGAAAATGCCCAGGCGTAAAAATAGCCTTAAATATAACCCAAGTAACAATATTAGAGGCAAATAAAATTAGTGTAAAATCAGTACTAACAAAACATCATTTTATCTCACTAATTAACAATGAAAAAAACTTTATAAAGTGTGAAACTTTAGCAACAACTATAAGTATACAAATCAGTAATTAAAGTTTAAATTAAATTCTATGAAAAATTTCTTTTTATTTGGAGCGGTCTTAATACTTGCACTGAATTTTATTTCTTGCAGATCAACAAAAGATTTAAAGTATTTTCAGGATCTGAAAGATAATGCGCTACAAAGTATTCCAGAGAAAAGTCCGGAATACCTCATCAAATCCGATGATAATCTCTACATCGATATCCAGTCAATGAATCTGGAAGTGACACAACTTTTCAGTCCAACAAAATCCGCCAATAGTAGCGGAGGGACACAATCGGATTATGGACAAGTATCAAGTCAGTATCTGAATGGATATCTTGTTAATCAAAGGGGAATGATATTATTGCCAGTTATTGGCGCAATAAGTGTTGCAGGATTGACAGAAGAAGCAGCGAAAGATACAATTCAGTTAAGAGTGGGTGAGTATTATAAGGATGCTACCGTAAAAGTCAAGATATTGACTTACAAAGTTACAGTTTTAGGAGAAGTGAGAAATCCTGGTGTCTATTTTAATTATAATAAAAGTATTACCATTTTGGATGCCATCGGTTTGGCAAACGGAACGACTGAATTTGCTAGTATTAAGAAAATTTTGGTGATCAGGCCAACTGCAAATGGAAGTAAGAGTTTTCGCCTGGATTTGACTGGGAAAAAAATGATGGCTTCTGAAGCATTTTACCTACTTCCAAATGATATTTTGTACATCGAACCTGACAGATATAAAAATAACACGATAAACACTTCAAAATTTTCAATGGCCCTTGCTGCCATTTCAACTACCGTTTTAATACTTAGTTACATTAATAAATAATTGATTTCGATAACAATCATATTATGAGACAAGAAAAAGACAACTCCGCTTTTTACCCCGAGCAACAAAACAAATTTGATTACAAGAAATTTTTTTATCGAATTCTTCGTAAATGGTATTGGTTTGCTATATCAATTTCTACCTGTATTTTGGCAGCCTGGATGTATAACCAGTATATGCCATCAGAATTCAGAATTCATTCATTGATGATTATTAACGAGTACGAAAGTGGGATAAAACGTTTAAGTCTATCTCCAGGATCCTCTAATGAGAGAACCGTAAATGTCCTTTTACAGGATCATGCTGGAAGAATAAAATCTCATTTTGTAAGTTTAAATACACTTCAGAGCCTTGGATGGACCACCTCTTGGTTTCTTAAAACCCCTCTTTATGGTAAGGATTTATATGGAAATGAACCATACAAAGTCATATTGCAATCTAACAAAAAAAACTTATCTGGTGTACCTGTATTTGTTCAACAAATTTCAGAAACTGAATTTCAAGTAGTTGTTGAAGCTAAAATAGATAGTTTATCCCTTCCCGTAAAGTTTACTCAAAAAGGAACTTTTGGGGAACCATTTGAGAATAGATACTTTGGATTTACTTTGGAGAAAATTGCAGGAAATTCTTTTCCTTCGAATAAAAAACTTTACTTTATTGTCAACAACTTGAATAATCAGGCATTAAAATATCAAAAAAAACTTGAAGTTGTTTCAAGTGAAAAAAAGCCAGACATGATAGAGTTGATCATTCGGGAGAATAATCCTAAGCGAGGAGTTGATTTTTTGAATAGATTAGAACAAACTTATATTGACTATGGACTAGCAGAGAAAAACCGCGTAGCAGAAAATACAATTGAATTTATTGACAACCAGCTCAAGAGTGTTACTGATTCCCTCTCTTATTCGGAAAGCAGGTTCACAAACTTCCGGACAAGAACACAGTCCGTTGATCTTTACCAAGCTGGCAATATTGTTATGCAAAAAAAGGAAAATTTAGAGACCGAAAAGGCAAATCTTGAAAGTCGTTTAGCGTATTTGCGGAATCTCAGAGATGGAATGAATGATTCAAGACAGATGAAACAGGTTGTTGTGCCATCAGTTTATGGAATCACGGATCAAACCTTAAATTCATTGGTTACAAAATTGAGCGAACTTTACAGCAGACGCGAAGTACTCTCTTTCTCTGTTCAGGAAAAAGCCCCTTCTTTGATTTTATTAGATAAAGAGATACAGCTGGTTAATAATATGCTGAGGCAAAACATCAATACGCTGCTATCTGCTACCGAAACAGATTTAAGAGATCTTATCCGGCGGGCTGGTGGATTTAGCTCACAATTAACCCTGCTACCCAGAACAGAGCAGCAATTAAGCTCTCTCAAGCGAAGTTTTGACTTAAATAATGAGTTGAATACCTATCTCCTGAAAATGCGGGCAGAAAGTGCAATTACCTTTGCATCAAATCAGCCTGATGTAAAAGTGTTGGATCCAGCACGTATGGAAACGAAAACACAAACAAGTCCAATGACGATAATCAATTATTTAATTGGAATAATTCTCGGGATTCTATTTCCATTCAGCATGATAGTTTTCAATGATTTTGTTAAAGACTCATTACAATCAAGAGAGGAGGTTGAAGAATTGACCAAGTTACCAGTAGTTGGAATGATTCTACATAATAAAATGAAAAGTGATTTGGTAGTATACGAGAACTCCCGGTCAAATATCTCTGAATCATTTCGTCTGCTAAGAACCAATCTGAAATTTATACTTAATGGCGACGATAAAAAAGTTATCGCTGTACAATCAACCATTGCGGGGGAAGGTAAGTCTTTCGTTTCAATGAATCTTGCTTCCATATTGGCAATGAATAACTTCAATGTCTTAATTGTAGGTGTTGACATGCGTATGTCAACCTTACATAAAATATTTAAATCTGATAACAAAAAAGGGCTTAGCACTTATTTAAGTAACCAAGATCGTTTTGATGAAATTATTGAAGCTACTCCAGTAAAAAATCTTAGTTTTGTTCCATCAGGACCTATACCTCCAAATCCGGCAGAACTGCTTGAAAACGGTTATTTTGAACGATTTATGGAAGAAGCTAAATTAATGTTTGACTATGTTATCTTTGACAGTCCACCCGTTTCATTGGTTACCGATGGAATTATTACCGGACATCATGCCGATGTAAATCTTTTTGTGATCCGTTTCCGCTACAGTAATAAAGAACAGATTAGGGTTTTAAACGAATTAGAAACGAAAAAGATACTACCCAATCTTGCCATTGTCTTTAATGATGCAATTAAAGAAAATTTCGGAGAAGGTAATTATTACAACAATAGGAATAAAGGTTATTACGGAAATTAGCATGTCAGATATTTGATTATTAATGCCATAGATATAATCAACCAATATTTAATATATGAAGCCCCTTACTTAAGTAATGGGCTTTTTTTATTCTGCTTATTTTTACTTCCGGATGGATTATAACAATTAAACAGTCAATTTTCTGAAACTTATTTTCTTATTCTCGTAAACATTAATGTAAAGTTCAAAGAATTAAAAGTGTTTGGGTGAAAGTTAAAAATCAAAGTAACAATATTCATCCTGTTAAAAAAATTTCTATTTAGTATGCTTAAAAGAGCCTTCGACATATTTTCCTCGGCATCCTTATTAGTATTTCTTCTCCCGATTGAGATTACAATCGCGTTAATCATCTATATTGAAGACCTTGAACCGGTGCTATTCAAGCAGAAAAGAATTGGAATGAACCATAAACCATTCATCCTTTACAAATTCAGATCGATGAGAAGCAATAAGATCTCAGCAAATGGAAGTTTTGATGCCGGTGACCAATCAAGAGTTACAAGAATTGGTAAGGTCATTCGAAAAACAAAACTCGACGAACTCCCCCAGCTGTTTAATGTTCTTATAGGTGACATGTCGTTGGTAGGGCCACGTCCAGAAGTAAAGAAATGGGTAGACATTTACCCTCAACAATGGGCTTTTGTCTTGTCGGTGAAGCCGGGGATTACCGATAACGCAGCAATTATTTACCGGAACGAAGAGGAAATTCTTGCCAAAGTGATGAATCCCGAAATTCATTACAGAGAAATTATTCTTCCGCAAAAATTAAATCTCTATAGAGAATACATCCTTAATCATTCATTTACAGGAGACATACTGATTATTTTCAGAACCCTCTTTTCAATAGTTAAAAAATAAGAGTTATGAATATTCCATTCTCAAAAGTATCGATTACGGGAAACGAATCGAAATATATCGAGGAAGTTTTAAAAAGTGGCTGGTTGACAACAGCTTCCAAGGCACTAAAATTTGAACAACTCTTTGCCCAATATGTCGGTGCTAAATATGCCTGTGCTGTTAATTCCTGTACAGCTGCACTGCATCTTGCCGTCGAAGCAATCGGAATAGGTCCAGGCGATAAGGTTCTCGTGCCAACACTTACCTTCACGGCCTCGGCAGAGGTAGTACGTTATATGGGCGCAGATCCTGTATTCATTGACGTTGAATATGGTACCGGGCTTGTTTCACCCGCAATTCTGAAGAAAGCGCTATTGGAATTCCCCGATGTTAAAGCGATTATTTTGGTACATTATGCCGGACAGGCTGCAGAAATGAAAGTTGCTGGTGGCGAGGGAATACTGGATTTGTGCCGTAAGCACAAAATAAAAATAATAGAAGATGCAGCACATGCCTTTCCTACAAAGTTTGGTGACAAATTTGTCGGATCATTTGGAGATATCACCTGCTTCAGTTTTTACGCCAATAAAACCATAACTACAGGCGAAGGAGGAATGCTTGTCACCAATGATGAGGCAGTCTATAAAAGAGCTAAAACAATGAGATTACATGGTATTAACCGTGACATCTGGGATCGGTTTACATCCGTCAAATCATCATGGGAATATGATGTTGTAGAACCAGGGTTTAAATATAATATGCCAGACCTAAATGCTGCAATTGGTCTTGCACAGCTGGAACAAGCTGAATTTCTGAGAAAAGGGAGGCAACGCTGCGCCGAATACTATTATCGGGAGTTGAGTGATTTAATTTCTATTGACCTGCCAATTTGTTACGGCCCGATAGAGAATCATTCATGGCACATTTTCCCGATCATCATTCGTCCGGAAGCATCATTGTCACGAAATGAGTTCATCGAAGAAATGTCAAATGAAGGAATTGGAGTTTCAGTACATTATAAACCGATCCACCGAATGACCTATTACAAGCAGACCTATAATCTTAATCCGATGCACTATCCTAATGCTGAAAGAATATGGAAAGGAACAGTTTCATTACCCATTTACTCAGATCTGAAAGAAGAGGGTCTTGAATTTATTTGCCAGACAATAAAATCGCTTCTCGATAACAGACTCAATTATTTCTTTTACCCGGAAGAAACTTCAAAAATACATATGTACCGCAAAATCCGATTAGACAACACGCCGAAACAATTAAACAACCATTAAATCAGATTGTCATGAAAAATATTTTAAAACTTCTGCTAAAGCAATACTTTTTGCCAAAATGGATTGTATTAGTTTATGACCTTACAGTAATGGGTTCAGTATTTATTTTTTCCACCTATCTGGTTGCCAATTTTTCAGCGAAGCAGGTTGTAATTCAAAATACTTTGCACCAGATAATTGCAAGTGCTTTTATCTTTTTTGTTGTATATCTTATTATTAAGCCACATTACAATATCATACGGCACACCACTCTAAAAGACTTTTCTTCAATTGTATATGCGTTGCTAATTGGTTCATCAGGGTTATTAGTTCTTTCGGTTGCCGGAAGGAGTAATCCGACATTTGATTATTACGCCATTCCTTATCCGGTAATAATTATTCAATTTTTTATCTCTGTCTTCATTCTTCTCACCTCAAGACTGTTCATCAAAGCAATTTACCATTCTTTATTTCTAAAACCCGAATCAGTACAAAATACAATGATATTCGGAGCGGGGCGATTGGGTATGATTGCACACAACGTGCTTGAACGCGAGAACCAGTTAAGTTATAATGTAGTTGGTTTTATTGATGATAATCCAAACCTTCATGGTAAAAAGATCAATGGAGTCAGAGTATATTCAGCATTTGAAGCAATCGAATATGTTCTGGCAAAGAAGAAGGTCAAAGAAATAATTATTGCTATTGCACCCTGGGAAATATCACTTGAGCGAAAACAACAGTTTGTCAATTCTTGTATTGAAAAAGAACTGCAAATCAAAGAAGTTGCAGATGTTTCGGCCTGGATTAAAGGATCATTAGAGAAAGTTAAGATTCAAAACATCAAGATTGAAGACCTTCTTGGTCGTGAACCCATATCAATAGATATCAATAAAATTTCAGAAGGACTGAATGGAAAGCATATAATGGTGACAGGTGCCGCAGGATCAATCGGATCAGAAATTGTAAGGAAATTATTGCTCTTCAATCCGGCAAAAGTAATATTGGTAGATCAAGCAGAATCAGCTCTTTATAACTTTCACAATGAACTATTGGCATCCTTTGGAAATATAAATGTTGAAATAATTGTAGGTAATGTCTCTGATCAAAACCGAATGAGAAGTATTTTCGAAAATTATCACCCGGAAATTGTATTTCATGCATCAGCTTACAAGCATGTGCCACTGATGGAAAAACATCCTTACGAGGCTGTTAAAACAAATATCGGCGGAACTAAAGTGGTGGCAGATCTTTCTGTAGAATTTGAAGTCAAAAAATTTGTGATGATTTCAACTGATAAAGCTGTCAATCCAACGAATGTGATGGGAGCTTCAAAGCGAATTTGTGAGATTTATATTCAATCACTTTCACAATTGAAAGGTATAAAAACGCAGTTTGTTACGACAAGGTTTGGAAACGTACTTGGATCAAACGGATCAGTCGTTCCTCTTTTCAAAAGTCAGATTGAAATGGGTGGCCCAGTAACGATCACGCATAAAGATATTACCCGATACTTTATGACGATACCCGAAGCTTGTCAACTGGTACTTGAAGCAGGTTTTATGGGGAATGGCAGTGAGATTTTTGTTTTTGATATGGGATCACCCGTGAAAATTTATGACCTTGCAGAAAAAATGATTTTCCTGTCTGGATATATCCCACATAAAGACATTAAAATCGTAGTAACAGGATTGCGTCCGGGAGAAAAACTTTACGAAGAGTTACTTTCATCCAAAGAGAATTGTATGCCAACTCATAACGAAAAGATCACTATTGGCAAGATCCGGCAGTACGATTACTATGAAGCCAATTCTAAAATCACAGATATGCTTGAAAATCTTAGCAATGAAACTGATGAAATGATTGTTTCGAGGATGAAAGACATGGTTGAAGAATTTATTTCGCAGAATTCGAAATACGAAAAGCTGGATAATAAAGTCGAAGAGTTGGAATATCGAAGAGTTAGTTAACTCAATATAAAAACATAAGAAATGAAAAAAATTGCTTGTTTCTTAATTTTGTTCCCATTTTTTGCATCTGCTCAGCAAAGGTCAGAGGTTGTTGAACTAACCGGGAAATGTGCCGAAGAACTTTATAGAAGTGCCAAAGAGTATCTTGTTATCAACACTAAACCTGGCAATTTATTCATCCAGATAGATAATCCAGCGGAGCAGAAGATTATCAGTACAGGAGTGAAGAACATCCCTTATTCTCTTCAAAACTATCCCACTTATATTGATGTCAATTATGCGATCTCCCTTCAATTTAAAGATGGAAAATACGAATATTCAGTTTATATAAAATCAATTAAATATGAGGACGGATTTGAAATAAGTTATGACGATTTTAAATCGATTACGACCAAAGAGGGATGGGAAACATACCTTAAAAAAACCGGTTTAAAACCTGTATTCAATAAAAATGTTGCAACAGAAGGCAACAGAAAAGTCTATGCCCTGCTTAAAAAAAATATAGATGGACTTATCACGGATTTGACAAATTATCTTAGAAACGGCAAACAAATCAACTGGTAAGTGACAGTGAATTTTGGTTTTAATTAATCTCATAGTCATCGGGATACAGACGTTGTTATCAATGTCATAAAATTAAACTTTCCAAAAAACCTCCGCTGCCTAAATACTTGCTGAAAGAGCAATTTTTAGATCATTTGCCTCTTATTTTATATTCCAGTCGAATCCAGAGAAGCCCATTTTTCGAGACGAAAAATGGGCTTCTCTGGGTAAGTATGAAAAATACTTAAGAATCTGGTGAATATATTAAGCTCTTAGGATAAATTAGTATCTCATTTCAGTATTTTTAAGAAGATCAAAAAGTATTTCACGCGAACGAAATAATCGCACTTTAACGGTCCCTAAAGGTAAATTTAGTTCTTTGGCTATTTCAGCATATGAATATTCCATAAAATAGCGCATTTCAAGTAATGTTCTATACCTTGGTTTAAGAGATGAAACTGACTTCCGTAACAATTTTGCATTTTGCTCCTTAATATAAGTCTCTTCGGGATTTTCTGAATACGCCTTTGTGCTGTAGCTGTAATCAACACCGATATTTTTATCAAGTCTAACCGAAGGTTCAAGCGGAACTGTTACGATCCTTTTTTTTCGTAAGTGATCAATTGCATTATTGGAAGCAATGCAGAATAGCCATGTACTAAAGGCAAAATGAGGTTCGTATTGATGAATATTGGTAAATGCTTTGCCAAATGCCTCCATGGTTAGTTCTTCTGCATCCTGCTTATTCTTAACCATTCTGAGCAACATAAAATAAATAGCATCTTTGTAACGCGACATAAGCTGAGCAAACGCTTTTTCAACTCCTGAGCGAGCCGCAATAATCAATTCCGCATCGCGCCTTGCATTTTCTGAAAGATTCGGATTAATTTCCATCTTCAATTAGTGTATTTAGGGGTTAGTATATTTAATGCACTTCCAACACACAAACTGAAATATTAGCATGATTTCCAGTTTGCTTTTCTTGACTAAATTTTGTGCAGTGATTACAATTTACCGTTTTAGTCATTGACAAAGAATCAAGGTATGTACAATCCTCATTATTGAATGGACAGATATAACCAGAGGAATTTAAATTTTCACGTTGGGCCTCTGATTTATAATGATGACAATGAATTACCCGCATAGCCGAATGTATTTAATAAAATAATAAATTAATATTACGAAGTTAGATTTGCTCAGAAAGTAAGTCGGATAATAACCGGATATTTCCGATTACATTCGAAAATAATCGGTTATATCTGGATATTACCGGATATAAATATTAATGGATTATAAAACGATACATCTCACCTTGGTAAAACATGGGATATTTTATTGCAAATTCCTCTAAATGATATAATATAGATGATCGAAAACTGCAATAATGTCATGAACGACTTGACTGGCAGTCAAGTCAGAAAATTAAATGCCAATATTCCAGAATAGACTATCAGACAACAACATTAATCGACAATAATTGCAGGAAAAACGAACAGAATTCTAAAATCACAACAAAAAAACATCGAATATAGTTGTATTTGCTTAATTGGGATTTACCTGTCATACAAGAGGACTAAATAAGTTAGCTCATTCAGAGTGTTCTGCATAATACTTAAAGAAAAACTCACATTTATTAATTTCGTAACAGATTTTAAAAAAAAACTTTCATCAGATTTACTTATTATTGTCCTGAAATCTGAACGTATGAGAATAAGCTGACTTTTTAATGATACCCTTTTTACTCCGGCAGATTTGAATTCACAAACTCTAAATGTAAGTGAGAAGGCGAAGCTATGCTAAATCTAACCAAAATGAACTAATATATATATCGAAAATAAGTATATTCATCATTATTTCAGCATTTTAATCAATTAGTTACACTAATCCATCTGATAATTCCAGATGCAATAACAGTGGGTTCAATTATTGTAAAATACCAAATTATTCCCAGAAAAATCATTACTTTTTTAGGGTAATTTACGTGTAAATTACCCTAAATCTCAAATAGTAGAACCTGCAAAAATCGAATTTATTATACTTTGACTAAATAACTCTATACCTTACAATTAACTGAAAGTTAAAAATCAGATTAAAAGTAAAAAAAACCACAAAAATTTAGAATCAGTATAAATTACTTACACAATGTAATATTTTTCTTTACATGCGCTATTTTTTTACGTTTCTGTATTATATTTGCACCAGAAAACATGTTCATCCGGTTTATTCGAAATTTATTTTACTTCAGCGCGGTTTTTATTTACACTGCATTTATCACAATTATCTTATAACATCTTTTTACTCTTTGTATTTTTATTGAAAACTCAAATTATTTAACTCATCAAAAAACTCGTTTTTTTTAACTCATCAAAAAATTAAAACTCAAAAATCATGAAACTCAAAAATTTTTTTTACGGTTTTCTCGTTATGATCTATGCCATCGGCTGCAATGAACCAATTATTGAACAGGAAGCTTTGACGCAGGAACAACCAACGGCGATCCAATTAAAAGCCGCTGCAATCGGAACCAAATACTTCGTCGCTAAATCCGGCAACAATGCCGATGCGGGAACACTCTTAAAACCATTTCTTACAATCCAGAAAGGTCTTAGTGTTGCCAATGCGGGAGATACTGTTTTTGTAAAGGGTGGAATCTATCAGGAATATGTTTCTTTCCCAAAATCTGGAACTATTGGAAACCCTATTGTATTAAAAAACTATGCACAGGATATTGTTACGATAGATGCGCAAAAAATAAGAATCTATTGCGTTAGTGCAAACATGAAGGATTATATTAGTATTGTGGGTATTCGTACAACATCTTCAACCAATTATAATATAAAATTCAATAATTGCAGTAACGTTATTATTGATAATTGTCAATCAGACATGTTGAATCTGTCACCGACAATAGAAGGAATTGTGATAACAAACTCCATAAGGAAAAGCAATTACATCATTAAAAATAGCAAGATAAATAATGCATCAGATGGAATTTGTATTTGGGAACAGGTTTCAAATGTATTGATTCAAAATTGTGAAACAAAAAATTCCTATTACAGTGGAATTTCTGTTCATTCCGAAGCGGATGATTCCATAGTTTCCCCCCATCATGTAATTATTGATGGTGTATATTCACACAACAATGACTATGCAGGAATAGGTGTTAGAAATACTGTTGACATTGCCATTCGCAATTCGCATATTGCATACAATGGAGCAACAGGTATTCAGCTCGAAAGAAATACATATACATCATTAATTGAAGATAATATTGTCGAATATAATTCCAGAACTCGTGAATTTGAAACTGGTGTATGGGTTTTCAAATCACCAAATTCTACTGTTAGTAGAAATATAATACGCGGAAATCAGACAGGTATTCGTGTTTGGTATGCTAAGAATTTTAAAATTGATTACAATCTTATATTAAACAATATATATAAAAGCACTGCAAATCCTACAAGCGAAAATACTTCAGGTGTTGACTTCAGAGAATCAGTTGGAGGATTTTACAACAATGTACTATACGGGAATTGTGCTTCAAATAGTAAATTAGGATCCATACACGTATTTCCGGAAGGTGTAAGCAATATTTCAATTAAGAACAATATTGTAATGAATGACGGGTCAGAAAAAGACATGGATTTTGACCACGTTGGAGGATCTGTTGTTTCGAGTAACTTTAATTTAGTCTATAATACCAGACGAGCCATTAATATCGAGATTGGAACAACAAAATATACTTGGAGTGCTTACAAAACTATGACAAAGCAAGACGCTCATTCAGTAAACGCTGATCCAAAATTTATTTCATTAACGAATGGTAATTATAACCTACAATCAATGAGCCCGGCAATCGATAAAGGTGTAAAAATAACGGGAATTACCACAGATTATATGAACAAAATCATAAGTGGACTTCGGGACATCGGAGCTTATGAGTATTAGAAATCAAAATAAATTGTAAGTATCAATTGTCTATTCGACTTCTTACAAATTAAAATAAAAGAGCAAAGACTGTATCAATTACAATCTTTGCTCTTTTATTAAACCTCACCCCATCCTATTCTTATAATCCATGAAATCAAATTTCCTTAAAAGTTTAAATTCTCCATTTTCACTCAATAAACCAATTGAAGGGTGTGGTACACCATTAAACATCGAGCTTTTGACAATTGTGTAATGGATCATGTCCTCAAAAACAATCTGATCACCCGGTTTTAACTCGTGATCGAAAGACCAAAAACCGATAAAATCACCGGCCAGACACGAGTTCCCACCCATTCGATAGGTTGGTTTGCCCTCAACTGGGTCAAAATATGCTCCACGAATTCGCGGTTTATAAGGCATTTCCAGACAGTCGGGCATATGAGCCGTAAATGAAATATTTAAAATTGCTGTTTTTATTCCTTTATTTTCGACCACATCCACAACTTCCGAAACCAAAACACCCGTTTCCCAGGCAAAAGCACTTCCTGGCTCAAGTATAACCTCAATATTATTCCATCGTTTACGAAAGTCTTTTAAAATACAAATCAGTTTTTCTGTATCGTAATCCTTCCTCGTCATCAAATGTCCGCCACCCATGTTGATCCACTTGATTTTGTTTAGGAATTTGCCAAACTTTGATTCAAAAGCAGCAAGTGTCTTTTCTAAGTCAAGGGCAGAGGATTCGCAGAGTGTATGGAAATGAAAACCTTCGATACCATCAGGTAGTTCATCGCCCAACTGATCGGCTAAAACACCTAACCTTGTACCAGGGGCACATGGATTGTAAAGTGCCGTCTCAACTTCTGAAAACTCAGGGTTTACCCTGATTCCTGTAGATATCTTACGCGAAAAGTTTCTTACATCAGGAAGAAATCGTTCTAATTGAGACAGTGAATTAAAAGTAATATGAGAAGAGTTCTCAAGAACCACATTGAAATCTGATTGTTGGAATGCCGGCGAATACGTATGAGCCAATGTTTTCATCTCGTCAGTAGCCAGCTTCGCTTCATAAGCACCGCTTGCTGCAGCTCCGGAAATGTATTCACGAACAATCGGAAAAACTTTCCACATCGAAAAGCCTTTAAAAGCGAGGATGATTTCAACTCCTGCTTTTTCCTTTACCGACTGAATCAAGCTGAGATTTTTGCGCAGCAACTCTTCTTCAATAAGATAACACGGAGTTGGTATTTTTGAAAAGTCAATTGTCATTATTAAAATATTGGTGTTTTAAGTCCGAAATATCACCTCAAAATGATTGCTTTTACTACATTACTTCCAATTCGTTGGTTCATAACACGCATGATATCGTTACGCATCATAAACAGCTCATTTCGAACGATGGATGATTTAAGATGAACGAAAAGTGTTCCATCTTTTATATATATTGACGAGGTCGCTCTGGCAATTTGCTTTCCAATAATCGATTCCCATAAATTAACAGCCTCAATTTCAGCAATCTTACCTTCGAACTTCCGCTCTTTTAAATAATCCTTGATCGCACTGCCAAGGGATTGAACCTCACTTCTTCTCATGTCAAAAATCGTATTAATTACATCAATGAGATTTGCCCGTCGGAAACGAGAAAAATTTTAAAATCTGCACCACCAACTTCCCGAATAATTCCGTCGAGATGCTCCCGATTGGTATCAGTAATGAAAATCTGACCGAAGTTACTATCCGACACCAATTTAACAATCTGTTCTACACGAGCACTGTCGAGTTTATCGAAAATATCGTCGAGCAACAAAATCGGTTTCACCTTATTCACGGATCGGATGAAATCGAACTGCGCAAATTTAAGTGAAATAAGGTAGGTTTTATTTTGTCCCTGAGACCCTAATTTCTTAATCGAATAATCATCAATTTTCAGGTCAAGATCATCCTTATGAATTCCAACTGTAGTGTACTGCAAAATACGATCTTTCGCGACTGACTCTTCAAGCAACTTTCTGAAATCCTGATCCTTTAACTGGGACTGATATTCAAGTTTTACCTTTTCGTGCCCCTGACAAATAAAATCGTAATATTTCTGAAATACAGGCAGTAATGCATCCAGAAACTCCACCCTTTTATGGAATATTTTCTCTCCGGTAATGATTAATTGTTCACTCCAAACATCGAGGCTATCGGCATCGAACTGCCGGTTCGTCGCAAAAAACTTTAAAAGATTGTTGCGCTGAAGCAAAGCTCTGTTATATTTCAGCAACCAATCGAGGTATTGCCTGTCATATTGCGAGATCACACTATCCATAAACCGACGTCTTTCTTCGCTGCCACCCTGGATCAGAATTGAATCAGCAGGGGAAATCATTACAAGCGGGAGTAACCCGATATGATCAGATAAACGCTCATACTCTTTCTTATTTCGTCGGAAAATCTTTTTATGACCCGATTTAAACCCGCTGTAAATATCTTCTGGTTCACCTCCGCAATCGTACTTTCCCTGAAGGACGAAGAAATCTTCATCATGTCGAATATTCTGACTGTCAGGAAGATTAAAGCAACTCTTGCAAAACGAGAGGTAAAATAAACAATCGAGCAGATTCGTTTTCCCAACGCCATTATTGCCAATAAAGCAATTCAGCTTCGAGGAGAATTGTAAGTCAGCCTGAATGAGGTTTTTATAATTAACAACAGCGAGATTCCTAATAAACATTGGGGCAAATTGATTTTAATGGTTACAAATTTAACGTTTTTTATCAGGTGCAAAGAAAAAAATGCCCGAAGACAAGCTTATGACCGGGTTAAAAAACCATTTAAACTATTGATTATTTGTCATAATGGTTAAAAAGCATTTTTATAACTAAAAATGACTGTGGTTTAGTAAAAACGCTTATTTTTGCAATCAAATTGAAAAAAAGCAAAATCTTAGAGACTAAAATAAAATGAGCAAGGAAAAGACGCCAAAACCGATTGAAAACTTAGAGGAAGTTGAGCATGCATTGACAAATGCCGAATTGTATTTCGAAAAAAATTCAAAAATTATTACGATAGTTTTTGGGGCAGCAGTTGTTATTGCCCTCCTATTACTTGCCACCCATCGGTTTTACTCTCTTCCGAGAGAAGTAAAAGCCAAAGAACAAATATTTGTTGCTGAACAATATTTCGAAAAAGATTCTTTTAATCTTGCAATAAACGGCGACGGTAACTATCCTGGATTTCTTGATATCATCGACGATTACGGAAGCACAAAGGCCGGAAAACTGGCAAAATATTATACCGGTATCTCAAGTTTACATTTGGGAAAATACCAGGAAGCAATTGATTATCTTGAAGGTTTTAAGACGGATGACCTATTACTTGCTCCTGTGGCATTAGGAGCTACCGGAGATGCTTACGCTGAACTTGGGAACAAGGAAAAAGCAGTGAAATTATACATGGAAGCAGCGGAACTCAATCCTAACGCATTCACGTCACCGGTTTATTATTTGAAAGCCGGTAACCTTTATGAAACCTTAGGCAGTAAAGACAAAGCATTGGCTGCTTACAAGGTTATCAAAGAAAAATACGCTGAAAGCAACGAAGGCAGATCTATTGATAAATATATTGCACGTTTGACAGCAAATTAGTCAAGACCACTTTTAAATGAAAATCCTCTCCGTTTCTTCGGGGAGGATTTTTTTTGATCAAAATACCTCTCGAAACTGTTACATTTAAAGCAGTTAATTCATCTATCTAAAAACGTCATGGACATTTTTCTAATAATAAGTGGCTCACTCCTAATGATTTTAGGAATCGCCGGTTGTCTGCTTCCCATATTACCCGGTCCTCCCCTCTCCTATTTAGGACTGATCGCAATCCATCTCACTTCAAAAATTGATTTCTCATCAAAGTTTTTGATCTCGTGGGGAATAATTGTCATCGTCGTTTCAATTCTCGATTACGTGATTCCAATATGGGGCACGAAATTCTTCGGTGGTAGTAAATACGGGGTTTGGGGAAGTATGCTTGGACTCCTGGCAGGACTTTTCATTCCACCTGTTGGCATAATAATTGGGCCATTTATTGGGGCTGTTGCGGGAGAAATGCTCGCCGGGAACAGGCAAAATGCATTAAAAGCAGGATTCGGATCGTTTATCGGATTCATAGCCGGAACGGTTGTTAAAATGCTGGTATCTCTAATTATGCTGTACTATTTTATTACCGCACTTATCTAAATTTATCAGTATTAACCTGACTTTAATGTGTTCTTTTAATTCATAGTTATTAAACATTTCAATATCTTTGACGAATACAAAAAACAGATCAGATGATTATAGATAGAATTGAAAACGCATCACTTTATTATGCGCTTGGTTCAGGGATCGCCGAAGCACTTAAATATATTAAAAACAACGATCTAAGCAAAATTGAATCGGGCAAATACGAAATTCGCAAGGATAAGATCCAAATGATTGTGAATGAGTATGAGCAAAAATGTACTGACAGGGTAACAATGGAAGCGCATCGCAAAAATATAGATGTCCAGTACTGGGTAAGCGGATCTGAATTGATGGGGTATGCTCCCTTTCAAACACAAAGTGTACTCGAACCATATTCAGAAAAAAAAGATTGCGGCTTATATGCGGCTGATGCATCCTATACCAAACTTGAACCAGGCATGTTTGCCATCTATTTCCCGACCGATTTACACACAGCCGTTGTTGATACAGATTGCAATTCGAAAGTCCGCAAAATCGTATTTAAAGTCTTAATTGATTAACAGGAACACAACTTCACAATAAAGCCTTGATTCACACATTGTGAATCAAGGCTTTATTATATCCCGAAAAAAGTAATATTGTTACTTAAACCATTTTATTTTTTCCAGTTCTTCGGTTGCTTTTCTTACAGCCTCGCCAAAATTATCGCAAATTAAATCGTTCCCAATCTCGTCTGCCAACCCACAATCTACAAGGGTTTGACGAACCTTGGGTCGTACGCCCGAAAGAACAATTGTAACTTTTCGTATTTTGAAATCACGGATTACTTCCTTAAAATTACGAATTCCGGTTGAATCGATAAACGGGACATACCTCATTCTCAGAATTAACACTTGCGAATCGGCAGCGAGCCCTTTCAATGTTGCTTTATAAGACTGAGCTGCGGCAAAAAAGAAAGGACCTGAAATTTCATAAACATCCACGCCTTTAGGTAACGATGAATAATTCTCAATGATATCATTATCGATATCAACCAATTCGATGTTACTTAGTTTCGACATCCGTTGTATAAATAGCATTGCGGAGAGCACCATACCAACCTCAAATGCCGTGGTCAAATCAACAAAAACAGTCAGAAAGAATGAAATCAATAAAACAAGAACATCATATTTTGATCCTTTAATAATCATTGCAAACGAACGCCATTCGCTCATGTTATAGGCAACAACAATCAGTATTCCGGCGATACAAGCCATTGGGATGAGCGTAATCCACCTACCAAACACCAGCATTATCAGCAACAAGGTAACAGCATGGATAATACCGGCAACAGGTGTGCGTCCACCGTTCTTTATATTTGCAGCAGTGCGTGCCAACGCCCCGGTCACAGGGAATCCGCCAAAGAATGGGGTTACTATATTCGCAACTCCCTGGGCCACTAATTCTGTATTCGAACGATGGGAACTGCTGGTCATTCCATCTGCCACAACAGCCGAAAGCAATGATCGCATTGCTCCGAGCAGTGCAATTGTAAAAGCCGGCTGAATATATTCTCTGAGTGAACTGTACTCGAAATGAGGCATCTGAAAACTAAAGGTTGTGGAAATATCACCAAAAACAGACTGAATTGTTGCTACAGGCAACTTTAGAAAAGTCACGGCCAAAGTAACAAGGACAAGGGCTAAAAATTGTCCCGGTACCTTTTTGAGCATCCGCCCCCCGTAGATGGAGATTAACACAGTTACGATTGTGATGATCAGCGCATAATAATTGATGGGTCCAACATTGGAAAAGTAAGTGGTCCATGTTCCGACAAAATCGTCCGGTAGTTTTTCAATTTGAAAACCCAAGGCATCTTTCATTTGATTCGTGAAGACGATTAATGCAATACCACTCGTAAATCCAACAATCAATGGATGTGGAATATATTTCACAATCGCCCCTAACTTTAAAAGCCCGAATCCGACAAGCATCAATCCGGCCATTATGGTTGAGATCATAAGGCCGTTGAAGCCATACTTTTGAACGATCCCATAAACAATTACGATAAAGATTCCAGTTGGTCCGGCTATCTGGAAACGACTTCCGCCCAGAACGGAGACGATAAATCCGGCAATTATTGCAGTAATGAGTCCTTTATCAGGTGTAAACCCCGAAGCAATTGCAAATGCGATAACAATCGGCAAGGCCATTATTCCCACAAAAAAACCGGCATAAAGGTCTTTCTTAAAAAGCTGCCGATTGTACCCTTGTTTTAAAACAACGTAAAGCTTTGGTTTAAATATTGAATTCATTTATAAATAATAATGCGGCAAATATAATTTTAAAATCCTCAATATACATTTATCCTCTTCAAAAAGCATCTGCGCCAGGATAAAAGTACTCCACGGAAGCCTTTTCTGCGTTAAAGAGAAAATACTTAACAACTGCTGAGGCACAAAGGTTACCGTCATTTCCAAGCAATTCTGCTTCGATCGTAGCAATTCTGGATCCTGCCTCTTTCACTTTTGCACGCAGTGTAATTTCCCCTTCGCTGACAAGAACCGGGCAACGGTATTTGATATCCATCGATGAAGTAACACCCACCGTTTTACAACGTGTCTGAACAACCCAGCTTGCAATTTCGTCGAGCAAGGTGGCCTGAATTCCCCCATGCAGCACATTTCGAAACCCTTCGAGCGATTTGCGGGGGATCCATTTTGCAATCACATATTCCCCCTCATCCCAGAATTCAAGGTGAAGTCCGATTTCATTATTAGGTGAACATCCAAAACACTGATAATCTTTGCCACCCGATATGGCATACGGATTTACTATTTTTCTCACAGATTTGAATTTATATGACTTCTACAATTTCATTATTTGAAATATACCACAGGTAGCCTTTAGGATCTGCGAATCCCATTTTGCTGAAATCTTTCAGATATCCACGCACCTGGGCAAAATCCTTGTCCGATTTTATACCGGTTTTATAATCAACAACAACCAACTCGTTACTTTTGATCATCACACGATCGGGACGGTGCCGTTTTTCGTCACCACGCAGGATATCACGTTCATTCAACACTTTCCAGTCGCTGCTAAACCACGACCGGAATGGCTCTTCGGCCAGTAAGCCATCTATTATTTGATGGTATGCTTCGCTGGTTTTCGTGTCAATTTTCCCTTCAGATACCATTCGTTTCAGTGAAGGCACCACATCGGTGGAAGTGGCGATCTTCTCAAACAATTCGTGCAATAATTTCCCGTGACTTATCCGCTCCGATTTTTGGGAGTCGTACAGATCGAAATAGCTGTCGCTGTGAATCCGGAGTTTTAATCTTTCACCTTTGCCGGCAAGGATCAGTCCATCCAATTCTTTATTGTCCGAAACCTGCGCTTGTGCAGAATACAAAACTTTTTTGACAGTGCCAATTTCAAGAACTTTTGTTTCCGGATTGTAAAACTCGGTAAGATCGATGTATTTTTCAAGGTCGATGGAGTCAAGCATCGGGGGATTTTCCAATACGCCCTGGATTAAAGATGATATGCTTTTATAGGGTGCATTCAATTTTGGGGCATAAGGGCAAAAAATAACGAGCGCATTAACTGCACGTGTCAATGCAACATAGAGGAGGTTCAGATTATCAACCGAACTGTAAAGCATCTCTTTAAAATAAGCGTCCGAAAACAAAGTCCGCTGGAGACCTGTTCCGTACCGGACCAGTACAAGATCCATCTTGTCAAAAGGTTCCTGATTGGGATGACACCACAGATAAGGCGCTTTGTTTGCCATCGGAACAATTTCCCAGTCGCAAAGTGGCACAAAAACCGTATGAAACTCAAGGCCTTTTGATTTATGAATCGTAAGGATTGAAATGGCATTCTGACCTTCGGAAAGGGTGATGGTCTTAACACTACCCGATGATTCCCACCAATCGAGAAAGCCGGCAGTTCCACCCGCTTCATCGCGTCCATATTGAAGTACAAGATCGAGGAATGCTTCAAGGTAAACCAACTCTCCTTTGATTTTATTGAGGCTGAAATTCTGCGCAATACGGCTGGCTAACTCGAACAAAGGCAAACTGAGCAACGAAGCATCAAACGAATCGTTGTTTGCGCTGCGAAACCACGGTTTAAATAGTTCTGGAGCTGCCTGATCGACGGCAAACCATGCATGATAATTATTGGCAGAAGGAGGATCACCACCTTCAATCAAAGGTGCCAGGTAATTAAAATAGCCATAAACAAGATCTGCTTTCACAATATCGTTTTCAGTGCCGGCAAATAGCCTGAAAAAATTAAGAATAAATCGCACAACGGGCGACTGGCCGATGATCAGCGAATCGTTGGAGATCACATCGTAACAATAAGGACTGTCAGAATTACTGATTTTCCGGTCGAGTAATGCTTTTGCAATCATCGATCCTTCACTCTTTCCCCGAACCAGAATCGCAATATCGCCCAGCCGTACACCATTCTCCTGCACTGCTTCAATCTGAGTGATCATTTCAGCAATTGCCAATTCGCGGTAATCACTCTTTTTCTTGCTGTCCTCATTCGCGATAAACTGCAACCTGACATATCCTTCGGTCGAAGCCTTTCCTGAGAACTTTTGATAATGATCGCTATAAGCTTTCTCAATAATCCCTTTCATTTCGGGTAACTCTTCAAAAGTATGACCGGATCCGGTTAAAGTGGATTCAAAATCATTGTTCAATAGCCGGGCAGATTCCCTGAATAGTATATTATTGAAATCGATTACTTTTTTCGCACTTCGCCAGTTGGTATCGAGCGAAACAACCGAAGCCCCGAAATGTGATAAGTCGTTTTCAACCTGAGTTGCCAGTAAATTCCAGTCCCCATTGCGCCAGCGGTAAATCGATTGCTTTACATCACCAACAATGATATTCCGGTTCCCTTCTCCCAGTGAATTTTCGATCAAAGGCTTGAAATTGTGCCACTGCAGCCGTGAAGTATCCTGAAACTCATCGAGCATAAAATTCCGGTAAACCGATCCCATCTTTTCATAAACAAAAGGAGAGTCGCTACCCGCAATCACTTTTCGCAAAATCTGTGTTGAATCGTTTAATAGAATAAGGTTCTTCTCCTTGGATACTTCCTGAACTTTCAAGGCAATATCTGTAAGCAGACCAAAAGAGAACAGATTTGCAAGAATTGCCTTTGCAGTATTGGCAAAAACGCCCTCCGTATTCATCAACTCAATCGAGCTGACCAGCAAATTGTTTAATCCTGAAGTATAAACAGCCTCAATACGGTCTTTCAATTCAGGTTTATCGGTTGCTTTCGACCAGGCATCAAGCGTATCGCAGGCATCGAGCGTCCGCGATCCCGGAAGATCGAAGTTTCCATTAACCAGTTTATTAAAATGGGTGGCGAATGAGGCTTTACCATATTTGAAATTTTCAACAGTCAAACCTTGGGCCGCAATACAAACAAGACCCTGTTTGCCAATCTCTTTTAACTTTCGTTCGTAATCATCGAGCACGACCCGAAGTTCCTGGTTGTATTTGGTAAGGTAGCTTTTGTCGGCAAGCTTCTGTAATAGCGGTTCACTAAATAACTTAAACTCCTCTTTAAAAAGTTCTTTGCCGCGTCCGATCAGGTCTTCCCTGAAATTCCAGCTCCTCCCCTCGCGAAGATTTTCATCTGCATATTCGAGCATCCAGCTTTTCAAAGCGGGATTATTATCCATTTCGAGAAAAAGCCGGTCGACCGCCTCCTCAAGCACCAGTTGCGCATCCAATTCAGTCCGATACGAAGCATTGAGCCGCATCTCGCGCGAAAATGCCCTGATCACGCGTTGAAAAAAACTGTCAATTGTACTTATCGAAAACCGTGAATAGTCATGAAGAATCAACCTCAAAATCAATGCAGCTTTAACGCGAATATCTTCTTCTTTTTGATGAAACTCGGCTTTCAGGTACTCAAGATGTCCGGAAGGTTTGCCGGAAGCAAGCGATGAAAGATCTTTCAGAATACGGTCTTTCATCTCGGAAGTCGCCTTGTTTGTAAAGGTAACTGCCAGAATATTCTTGTAGGCACCGGGACTTTCGAAAACCATTTTAAGGTATTCACGGACAATCCGGAAGGTTTTGCCCGATCCGGCTGATGCTTTGTATATTTCGAGTGTAGCCATTTTAAAATGAAAAAATAAATTTACTCCGAAAGTTAAAAGAACAAAAATGCCACTAAGACTCAAAGGCTCAAAGATTCACTAAGTTTAAATTGTGCATATCCCTTGCTTTGTGCAACTTGGTGTCTTAGTGCCTTCGTGGCAAAAAATTCGCAGAGGGCTCAAAAATGCATATTAAAAGAATGAAAGGCTGCTCACAATGAATTGCCACGACCTTCAGGTCGTGGATTTTAGATTATATTATTTATAGGGCTTTAGCCCAATGCCTCACTCCGTCAGTTTAAACCGGACGCGTAAAATCCCGTTTTCGCATGAAGTGGAAACCAACTGAAAAACACCAATTTCGGAACTATTTTTCACATGCGGACCAATGCATGGACAGGCATCGTAATCACCGACTGTAACAATCCGAACTTCATCACCCGATCCTTCAGGTAAACGACTCAAATTAAATTTTTCAGAAGCCTCCGTCAATGTCAGGAAATGCTCCTTCACATCGAGATTGCGGCTGATCACTTCATTCACCTGTTTCACCAATTCAAGTTCTTCAACGGGGGCAAGTGAACGATCGAAATGGTAATCGCATTTCGATTTTTTCTTTTCGATATGACTTGAAAATGACCTTTCGCAACCAAACATTCTTACCATTGTCTGATTCAAAATATGTTCGGCCGTATGCATTTGCGGATCGTAACTCTTCATCGCTTAAAATGATTTTTTATAAAAATAGGAATTTAATGCAACAAAGAAAATTTAACTTCGTCCTTTACTCAGAAAACAAATAAGTTGGGAAACAAGTATATCAATATTCACCAGGATTTGCTCGACCGTTGCATGGAAGGCGACAAGAAAGCACAATTTGAGATCTACCGGCTCTATTACAAGTCGATGTATAACTCAAGCCTGCGGATTGTTGGTATCCCCGAAGAGGCCGAAGACATTATGCAGGATTCGTTTCTGACTGCTTTCCGAAAGTTAAAGACGTATAGCGGTGATGTAAGTTTCGGCGCCTGGCTTAAAAAGATCGTGATCAACCGTTCATTGGATGCTTTAAGAAAAAGAAAAGTAATTTTTGAAGAACTTCATGCGGAGCTTCCGGTTGCAAACGAGCCGGAATCTGAAGTTGATTCGGTTACGGTGGAAGAGGTAAAATCAGCGATTGACACACTATCTGATGGTTATCGCACAATTCTATCGCTGATTCTGCTGGAAGGTTACGATCATGAAGAGGTGAGTGAAATCCTTGGTATAAAGAATGTCACCTCGCGGACACAGTTTTCGAGGGCACGTCAGCGGCTGAAGGAAATCCTCACAGAGAACAGAAGAAGAGCAGAAAAAGGAGAAAAACTATGGATGAATTAGATAAAATAATCATTGAAAATCGATCGGATTTTGAGGAAGAACCTCAGGATGGACATCTTGACCGCTTTGCGGATCGGCTAAGACTTGCGGAATCAAAACGGAAACGCTTTCAACTGACCTCTTTTTTGAAAGTCGCAGCGGTACTTGTAATCGTCTTGTTATCTGCTAATTTATATGTCTATCTCAGGAATCCGAAATCCGACGTAAAAGAAACAGCAGCTGTCAAAAGTGACCTTGGAGAAGCCTCGTTTTACTATACAAACAGTATTAATAACGGAATCAAGGACCTTGAAAAGATGGCCAATGAGGGAATCGGATCGCATAAGGAATTGGTGCAAATCAAGCATGAGCTTTCAGAGATGGACAGTTTATTTGTGAATTTGCAGACAGAGTACAAGGCCAATCCGAACGACGAAAGGATCATCAATGCGATGATTGAATATTATCAAACCAAGCTCGATATCGTGAATACTATAAAAACAGATTTGGAAAACGTAAAACATTTAAAAAACAAGAGACATGAAAACCCTGAAATTTAGCATTTTGATTGCCATGATATTGTTGGTTTCATTCAACGTCAATGCTGAAAGAATATCAAAAAGAGTGTACAAAAATTTTCCCGCCAACACGGTTCAGAAACTCGACATCAATAACAAGTACGGGAATATTTACATCGAGAACAGCCGTACAGATTCGGTGATTGTTTCTGCCGATATCTGGGTAGAAGGGACTTCCGACAGAGCACGGCACCTTCTGGATAACATCAATGTGACCGTGAACCTAAGTGGAAGCACAGTTGTGGCAGTCACCAGTATCGAAAATACAATGAACGGCAATAACGAGTTCAGCATCGATTACCATATTTCAATTCCGGCCGATCGTGAGCTTGCAGTTGTTCAGAAATATGGTACCGTTAACATGAAAGATCTGACAGCCAAAGGAATTTTTGAAATCAAATACGGCGAACTGAACGGTCAAAAATTGCTTTCACCCGATCTTAAAATGGATATTGCCTACAGTAAAGTCAATTTAGATGCAATAAAAGACCTTGAACTGGTGCTTCACTATTCAAAACTCAAACTTGAAAAAGGGAATAACCTGAAAGCTGAAACCCGCTATTCCGGAATGAATATTGGAGATTGCAATCAAATTGATGCTGACTCGAAATATGACAATTTCGATATTGAAAACATCAATACATTTATAATGAATTCAATGTATACTGGCATAAATGTCAACAAACTGAAATTAAAACTCAGCCTGATCAATGGTTATGGAGGCGTTACTGTCAGGGAGATTCCGGCAGGATTTGAAAGCATTACCATCCAGAACAAATATGCAGGTATAAAACTTGGAATTGCTTCCGATGCATCCTACAAATTAAACGGCAATGCACATTACTGCGATATTAAGCATCCCGACGGCAAACTAAACAGAATGCGCGAAAACACAAGTTATGAAGTAACCGGAACCGTCGGAAACTCCGACAGCCCTAAATCTTCGGTCCGCATCGAGAGCAACTATGGAAGTTTGAATTTAATTCCCTGATCCTCATTTGCTTTAAGTATCAATATTTTTCAAATTTCTTTAAATACAACGTTGAAGAGGCCGGAGATGATCCGGCCTCTTTTTGTATTCTGCAGGGAAAAATTGCTGCCTTTAATAACCATTTTCTTGCATACAGCAAACAAAAGCAGACTCAAAGCATCAGCTTTGTATCAGATAGCGTCGGTCTTGTATATCAGAGAGTCGGCTTTGTATCAAATTGAGTCGGTTTTGTATAACAAAGAGTCGCCTTCGTCACTTTTAGTATCAGCCTCGTATGAAAAAGAGTCGGCTTCGTCACTTTTAGTATCGGCCTCGTATGAAAAAGAGTCGCCTTCGTATCAAATAGCATCGGTCTTGTGTAACAGAGAGTCGATTTTGTATCACAGAACACCGGCTTCGGAGTTTCGAACAGCAAATTCAGTGTTCCGAATCAATTCAATCAAGAAATCTATTGCCAATTAAACAGTAGTTTATAAATTTGGGCAAAATAATGTTTTATGAAGATCACTGCTAAACTTATTGTTTTTCTGTTACTTGGATTGATAATATTTCCTTCGGGAATGCGGGCACAACCATTTCAGATTAAGGTCACGCTCGAAGGACTGAAAGACACCAATATCTTTCTGGCTCATTATTACGGCAGTAAGATACTCAAGATCGATTCCACACGGCTTGACAACACGGGAACAGGATTGTTTAAATATAAGGAAGAAAGAACCAAAGGCATTTATGTAATTTACTTGAATAAAGACAAATACTTCGATTTTTTAATGGGCGCCGATCAACAGTTTTCGATGCGTACCTCTTTTGAACCACAGGCAAAGCGAGTCTTCGAAGGTGCAAAAGAAACCGAAGAATTTCAGCAATACCAGGAGTTTCTAACCGTGCAAAGAAACAAACAACAGAAACTGCAAAAGGAGTACGAATTGCATAAAAACAATCCCGATTCCGTAAAAATAATCACAGCTGATATTGATGCGCTAAACAAAGTGATGGAAGGTTACTGGGAGAAAAAATCGGCTGAATACCCCGGAACATTTTTCGCCGATTTCCTCCGCTCGATGATCTATCCGCGGCCAGCACCATTTGTGGTACCGTCGGATTGTAAAAATCCCGATTCGCTGAAATGGGTGATGAATTACAATTTTATGGTCGCACATTACTGGGACAATTTCAATTTTGCACAAGCTGGACTGATCAGATCTCCATTAATTGACAGCCGGTTAGATGTATATTTTAAAAATACGCTGTTGCAGATTCCAGATTCATTTCTCCGACCAACATTTGCATTGATCGAAAAAGCGAAAGCCAACGAAGAGATGTACCGCTATATTTCTTTAAACAGGCTTAACGACGCGATCACTTCGGAAGTAATGGGCATGGACAAAATGTTTGTTGCGATTGCCGAAAAGTATTTCCTCAACGGCAAGGGTGCCTGGCTCGATTCAACGGCATTGGCCAAGGTCAAAGAGAAAGTAAGGGTAACGAAGCCCAACCTGATCGGAAACCTTGCTCCAGAACTAAAACTGCCCGATTCGGAAGGGATGTTTTACAGCTTGCGTCAGATGAATTCGAAATATACAATCCTATTTTTCTGGGAACCCAATTGCAGCCATTGCAAGAAAACGGTGCCGCAACTTTACAAAGATTTATATCTCCCTTTGAAAGATAAGGGTGTAGATATTTATGCGGTTTGCACACAGAACAAAAAAGAGGACTGGCTGAAGGCGATCAGCGAATATAAGATCTACGACTGGACCAATGTTTGGGATCCTTCCGTCACTTCCAATTTCCACTCGCTTTACGATGTCTACAGCACCCCTATTATCTATATCCTCGATCCAACGAAGCATATTATCGCGAAACGGCTGGATGTCGATTCGGCGGTTAAGTTTTTGAATCATTTGCTTGAAAAGAAATAACATTTGTAATAATCCCATCGACCAAAACGACTAACTTTAGGAAAACACAATTTATCTAAAGGTGAAAGAGAAATTTGTCGGTTTGATAAATAAGCACGAGGAGATATTACAGAAAATCTGCAATATCTATTTCTATCGGAATCCTTTCAAAGAGGACTATTACCAGGAGATTCTGATCAGGCTTTGGAAAGCGTTCCCAAAATTCAGAAATGAGTCAGCCTTTTCAACGTGGCTTTACAGGGTTGCCTTAAATTCTGCTATTGATATTATCCGCAAACAAAGTCTCCGGCCACGATATACTGAAATCTCAAAATCTGAATACAATATACCCGAAAGTGAGTCTAATACTGAATCGGATCAGAAAGAAAAACTCTACCAGGCAATCAATCATTTGTCTGACATTGACAAGGCAATCATCCTTTTGCACCTTGAAGAACATAATTACCAGGAAATTGGTGAAATCATTGGCATCTCGGAAGGCAACGCAGGTGTCAGGATCAACAGAATTAAGAATCGACTTATTAAAATACTGGAAAATGGAAAACATTGATTTAAAAAGGATGTGGAAGAATGCACATATTCAGAACCAGGTAAAGATGGGTGATGGCGCAAATATCGAAGAAATTATAAAGATGAATCATAACAAAACGATTGCAAAAATCTTATCCGACATTAAACTGAGAATCCTTTTATATTCGTTAATTCTTTCAGTTTTTATTGGCCTGATGATTTATGCTTTTATATACCTTGGAATCAATTTTTCGATCGGTTCAATCATTCCATTTACATTGGTGGGAATGTTCCTCCTGATATCAACAACAATGGAGATCAATAGATTTGCAGTTCTTACAAGAAATGCGGACAATCTACCGGTCGAGGCATCACAAAACTACTTTCGCAAAAAATTGAACCAGATGAAAACCATTGACTTTTTATCGTACCTGATCCTTTTATACCTGTTGGCAATCTTCGTAGTACGGGGATACATCCAGGATATTGGAGGTTTTAAAAATCTGTCAGGCACCAATGAATTTCAGCCAATCATTTTGATCTTCATTTTAATTCTCCTTCTGACCCCCTGGTTTATAAAATATCAGAACAATCAGCGGTACAAAAAAATAGATTCGGATCTTAACAATTCAACTGATCAGTTAAATGATGAATCCTTGGACGATAAGTAATGTACAAACCAATCCAAGGCGTAAGATCATTCAATTTATTGCTTTCGCTCTTTGATGGCTTTAGCAATCTGAAATATAATCACTCCTGATAACGCGCCTATGGCCCAAATATTTAAAAATTCGACGGTTCGAATACCGCCATCAGAAAACAGTCTAAAATAATTACCTGTTACTACGATTAGAAAGATGGCTGGAATTAAAATTGCTCGATTTTTCATCTTTAATTTCTGGTATTTGGTTTCCGTTTTTAAAACGACCAATTATAGTGAATTAATTTCAAAATTGAAATTGCAGATTACAGTTCGACACCCATTTTATATTTTGTCGGGAATGAGTGATTCAGAATTTAATAGCTTGAAAAGATTTGCTTTTAATTGGACTATTTTGTAAATTTGATCATACAAATTCCACTTCTTCTAGTAAACTAAAAACATATATAATTGTTAAGTATACAGATAATCAAACGAACTGAAAACGTTGAAATCTTGTACCTCTATATTGCTTGTCCTATTAATGCTTTCAGGCATCCAAAAAGATGCCTTAATCTATCTGTCATTCAAACTGAATCAGGATTACTTTTATTGTCAAATTAATTGATAAAACAATGAAAAAACATATAAATATACCCGGTTTTTATCAGGGTATTACTTTGCTATTGGTGATAATTACATCATTTACAGCTTCTGCCCAACCTACCAAAAGTACCCTATTGTTGATTGATAAAGATACTAAATCGGCAATTGTTGGTGCAACCTATAAATATCATAATCAATCAGGTTTTTCGGATGGAAACGGAACTGTTTCTTTTAATTATGAAAAAGGCGAGACACTATACTTGTCGCACACAAGCTATGGTCAGTGGAAATTGTCAGACATTCAGGTGCTTGATGCAATCGACAAGGGCATCATTTACAAAGAAACAGAAACTGTTGGTTTATTGCCGGTTACAATTCTTGCAATGCGATCAAAAGCGGATGAAAAGATGCTTATTAATGTTGAAAAGCATGATGGCCTTTCGCACGATGCAGGTCAGTTTCTAAGTCAATTGCCAGAATTCAGTGGAATCAGAAAGAGCGGGAGTTACGGTTATGATCCTGTACTCCGCGGGTATAAATACGACCAGCTCAACATCGTGATTGATGGAGCTCAAACTGCAGGTGTTGCGTGTCCTAACCGAATGGATCCTGCAATCAGTCAGGTAGCGATGAATATGATGGAGCAGGTTGAGATAACCAAAGGGCCATATTCACTCAGGTATGGGAATTCTTTTGGAGGCGTCATCAATTTTATAACACAGCCAACAGCTTTTACTGACCTGTTTCATGTGAATGGACGTATTTCGGGCGGGTATGAAAGCAACGGAAATATACTTAGATCAGAGGGAATGGTAAATTTAAGCGATAAAAGCTTTAATCTTAAGTTATTTGGTTCGTATGCTGAAGGTGATGATTATCGCGATGGAGCCGGGGAAATGATTCCTGCCAATTTTTTGCGTGGAAGTTTTGGTTCCAATTTGGGATTAAAACTGACCGACAAGCAAGTTCTTAATGTTTCAGCAACCCGTAATTTTGCAAGAGACACAGAATTTCCGGCATTGGGTATGGATTTAATCAGCGATGACACATGGCTGCTGAATGTCCATCATACAATTAATCTGAATGGCGAAAAACTAAAATCATGGAATACAATAATGTACGCCTCATTGGTCGATCATTTGATGAATAACTCGCTCAGGATTATAGTACCACGAACCATGAATATGGAAACTCCGGCGAAAACGCAGACGTATGGCGGTAGAACGGAAGGCTTTTTCAAGTTCGGCAATAACAGGTTTTATTTGGGAGCCGATTTTAGGCAATCACGGGCTCAGGGTAACCGAACCCGCGAGTTTCTGACCGGTGCAAACGCGGGAAAAGTCATGGTTGATAAAGCCTGGCAGGATGGTCAGATAAATAATACCGGATTTTTTGGTGAATATCAATTGCCTGTTGGATTCTTTACGTTCTTCCTGTCAGGCAGAATTGATATTAATGTAGCAAGTGCAAGCGATTTATCAGCGGACTATACAAAACTTTATTCTAAAACGAATATCAATCAGGTGAATCCAGGAATTACAGTAGGTGCGCTCCGCAACTTCGGGAGAAAAATTTCGCTGGGTTTGTGGCTGGGTCGCGTTCAAAGAAGTGGAAGCATTTCTGAGCGGTATATCAATTATTTTACGATCGGTTTAGATCCTTACGAAGTCGTCGGAAGTCCAGAAATAAAGCCGGAAGTGAACAGCCAGATGGACCTCATATGGAGCTATAAAACTTTAAATACCAATTTGAGTTTAACATTTTTTGGTGCGTATCTCAAGAACTTTATCAGTGCTGAAATTGCACCTGAATTAACACCGAAATTAGCAACAAGCCCCGGAGTGCGACAAGTGACGAATATTGCCAAAGGGATGAAGACCGGATTTGAGATAAGCTGGACTCAAAAATTAGGTTTAGGATTGCAACATCAACTTGCAATGGCCTATACCTATGGCCAGAATCTTGTGATTGACGAACCTTTACCAGAGATTGCACCACTTGATTTTCGTTATACGCTCGCCGGATTGTATTTCAAGAACAAGATCCGACCCGAAATACTGTTACGGCATGTATTGGAACAGAATCGTATTTCAAAGGTTTTTGGGGAACTAAAAAGTCCAGCTTTTACAGTAGTAGACGTGAATGTAAAATATACAGCATCGAAAGTCTTCTATTTTTCATTGGGTATCAATAATCTTTTTAACGAGGCTTATTTCGAGCATTTGAATCGTTCGATTAGTGGCACTGCAAAGAGACCAATTTTCTCACCCGGACGAAATTTCTTCACAACTTTAACAATTAATTTCTAATACAAAGGAGAGCCAAATTTCAGCTCTCCTTTAAATGATTCATTCACTAATAGATATCAGAAATTTGTCTTTAGAATATTATTTCCACAACAATTTAAATTGATCCCATTTTTGTAGTCTACATTTTCCCCATACCAAAGAATAAACAAATCAAAATTTCAAGACTTGTAACAATCTCTTCCGGTTTTGAATTTTCCCTGATGAAAAGCGGATACCATTCCTGCTTTGTTTCCTTATTCATCAAGGGAGTTCCAACATTTGAACTTTTTGACGTTACAAACATCTTGTTTTTCGAGATTTTCTGCTTATCAAATGATTGCAGATTTTCAGGATTACAATTCTGGAATACCATCGATGCCAACGTCTCGCTTTCTGATTTTATATCGGACAGGCCAAACAATTCATTGTATTCAGCGGTAAATTTCCTGTTATTGAGAACACCTGTAATCCGGTGGATCACTGCCGTCCCAAGAGAGTTTTCAGTATATTCACCACTCACCAAACTTAACTTTACTTTTGCTTCGCCCTGCGAAAGGACCTGTGAAATCTTTTCATAAATGAAATTACCTATCGGGACTTTATCCATAAGAATCTGACCAACCAATGGGACTACTGTACGAACCTCAACACCATCTGTCGTTGTAGATGTAGTGATCTCGTCAATCCAATCCAACTGGATAAGCAATTTTAGCCCGTTGGAAAATCCGATTGTTCCTCGTCTTCTTTCTTTTTCCTTTATCGTATAAGTTGTTCCCAGTCCGGTAATTCCGGTAAATAAATCGGCGAATATTGGTTTAAGGGAAACCGTAGGAAGATCAATATCCAATTTATTCTTATAGACTAAATTCAAAACAGTGTCATTGTTATTTACGATGCAGGCAGCAAAATTGTCGGTCTTTTGCATTGCACCATTGACTTTCAATAGGTAACGTGTGGAATTGGGAAACCAGGAACGTACCTCCCGTTCTTGCTCTTCAAGTGAACCAACCACAATTTTTCCGGAATAAGCGCTTTCCATTCCAATGGCCTCCCTGATCAATCCACGCAATATTTTCTGAAATTGCCCTGGAGACATCCATCGCAAGTCGGTCATATAGGCTGCAGTATTACCATTTTCAATCTCATGGGTTGCATCATTCGACAGGATCACATTGCCATCTTTCCGAATGACCACATTTACTGACCATTCGACACCAAAACCTGCAGTTTTCTTTGTGATGAAAGAGAAGATATCGACATCATAACCTGATGAAGTTGTGTTTTTGGACAATTCATTCTTTGGTTTACCAAATCCGGTAATGATCCGGTATTCAACTTTATCCGGGAAAGAAACGTCAGCAACATTAAGCTTTAATATCAAATCTTGTCTAATGTCACTAAATATCGAATCGCGCACTTGCCTGATCAGAAAGTAGTTTGGAAATTTAGATTCCGTTTCCCAACGCAAAGTGTGGTTGAAAGTAACCACCCGTGTTTCCTGTGCACCTACGAAAACCGGGAAAATCAGGAGGAATAGGATAGCTGCGATTACATTCACTAAGATTCCGCAACCTGATTGGTCTTTAGAATGAACGGTCTTGCAAATTTTAATTTCTTCATCTCCATAAATTGAAGTCCTGCCGGCCAATTTAGTTAAATGTATTTCACCCTGAACTGAAAAATCTTCCAAATGCATCATCTTAATTTCCATGGCGATATATTTTTATAAACATTTCACATTCCTAACAAAGTTATTAATTGGATTTTAAATATGCAACAATAAATTCTAAAATTTTGATGGCATCATATGGGTTCAAATTTAAAATCTTTGTACTTTTGGATCTATGACGTTTGGTAGTGGTATTTTAAACTAATTTAAAGAAAGATGGAATCTGAACACAATAAATCGAACAATGAAACTGGTAACAAAACCAGTCGCCGTGAGTTTTTTAAGCGGACAACTGCCCTGGCAGGCGGATCTGCTCTTCTATCGGCAATTCATTCCAATTTGTTTGCAGAAATCACTAAACCGGATGACCACAGGTTGATTACCGAGACCATTCGTTACACAGGTGTAAGTGGTCCCATGATTGCTTATATGGCCCGGCCAGCGGGTAAGAAGAAACACCCAGCGGTAATTGTGATCCACGAAAACCGTGGACTTCAGCCACACATCAAAGATGTTACCCGTCGGATGGCGCTCGAAGGATTTGTTGCCCTTGCCCCCGATGCTTTATCACCACTGGGCGGGACACCAGAGAAACCTGAAGATGCAGGCCCATTGTTTCAGAAACTGGATTACGAAACCACTAAACAGGACTTCACGGCTGCTGTAAAATACCTGAAGACGAATCCTCTCACAACCGGGAAGGTCGGATGCACAGGATTTTGCTGGGGTGGCGCGATGACCAATCATGTTGCCGTAAATGCGCCCGATCTGGATGCAGCAACTCCCTATTATGGCAGTCAGCCGAAAGCAGAGGATGTGCCAAAGATAAAGGCTCCTCTCCTACTGCATTACGCAGGAAATGATGAGCGCATTAACAAAGGGATTCCGGAGTTTGAAGCAGCACTTAAAAATGCAAAAATCGAGTATCAGCTCTTTATGTATGACGGTGCACAACATGCCTTCAACAATGATTCGAACCCTGAACGTTATAACAAAGAGGCCGCAGACCTTGCATGGAAAAGAACCATTGATTTTTTTAAGAAGAAACTGAAATAAGAAATATCAAAGATTGTTTAAATTTTGTTTTTCAGTTCCGTCAGGAACATAAGGTCGGTAGAATTAAGGAAGAAAAGCAGATCTATTGTCCCGTACGGGACAATACAATCTTAATTATACATCATTTCTACCGGGCTATTTTCCCTACGGGAAATTTTTAAACAATCTTCTGGAAGAATAAGGTTATTGGTGTGAGCTTAGGCATTAGGCACTAATTATTAGGAAGTTGTGAAACTACAACCTCAAAACTGATAACTTTAAAATGAAATTGCATTTATTGTCAAATGACCTCAGAGAGGTCGTATGTTTATAGAAAATGAGATCAAAATAGGATGTACGACTCGGCTGGAGTCGTATGTTGCCCTTACACATTTTAATTCTATAAACATACAAACCCGCTGGGTCTGAAACAACAGCATTGATTATCAGGAATTTGAAAAGAGTTATATAGTAGGTTAAGGAATGAAAATTAGGTTTTATAAATTAGTTGTTCTGTGTTTCACTACTATTACCCGCCCGCCAGACTTCGGCAACCTGCTCAACAAATGGCTTGCAATGATTGAAAAACAGCTTGTAACCTTCGCATAAATAGTTCAGGCCCGGTTCACCATCGGGCGTAATGGTGAAACGATCTTTCGGACAGGCACCATTACACATATCTCTCACATTACATTGAAGGCAATAGTCAGGAAGACTTGTCAATTTCGCTTGCCCGAATGCTTTTTGTGCTGGACTATTAAGAAGTTGTTTCAATGGTGTTTCGTGAATATTTCCAATCAGATGTCCTTCGTTCACAAAATGATCGCATGAATAGAGGTCGCCATTGTGCTCCATCACAGGCACGCCGCCGCAGGTTCTTTTGAAAATACAAAGGGTGTGCTCCAAACCGAATGCTGTACGGATTGCCTCTTCAAAGATCTGTATTTTGACGGTCCCAATATCTGACGTTTTCCATTCATCGAAAATAGTACAAAGGAACTCCCCAAACGCTTTTGCACTGACGGACCGTTCAGAAACCAGTTTCCCAGCAGAAGCCTGTTTCTCAACCAGCGGCAGAAACGTAATAAATTCAGCCTTCAGGCTTTTGAAAAAACGATAGATCTCAAGCGGGTAAGATGCATTCGCCGAATTCACCACACATAGGATTTCAGATGGAATTCCATATTCCCGTAAAAGCTTGTAACCCCGTATCACTTCGTCGAAACAGGATTCCCCATCTTTCCGAAAACGGAAGGCTGAATGCAGCTTTTCGGGTCCGTCGAGACTAATTCCGACAACAAAATTCGTTTCTTTCAGGAACCGGCACCACTCGTTGTTGAGTAAAGTTCCGTTGGTTTGCAAACCATTGACTACACTCCAATTTTCGGGTAGGTGTTTTTGTTGAAGTTCAACAACACGTTCAAAAAATGGCAATCCGGCAAGCGTTGGTTCACCGCCATGCCACGAAAAGAAGAGTTCCGGTCCGGAAGAGGTGCTGATATGCTGAATAATATATTCCTCCAGCAAATCATCCGTGATGCGGAAACCTGCTTCACCGGGATAAAGTTGCTGCTTTTCGAGATAATAGCAATATTGGCAAGCCAGGTTGCACACGGCACCAACCGGTTTTACAAATACCTGAAAATCATCCATTCGTCTTCTTTTAATCGTTACTAACTATTGCGTCATTCAACCTTTTTGCGGGTTTCGCTTTGTAAACTTACAGTTTTTAGATGAAAAGATGGACGCTGTCACGGAATTGGCAACTGGCAACTGGCAACTGGCGACTGGCTATTGGCGGCTGGCTACTGGCGGCTGGCTATTTGACACGGATCCTTTAAAGATTAAGATGTCGCAACTACGTTGCTTTTTAGATTCTATAATGCAATTATCTACAAAGATATGGCAACTACGTTGCTTTTTAGTTTCTGTAATGCGTTTATCTACAAAGATATAGCAAATACGTTGCTTTTTAGATTCTATAATGCATTTATCTACAAAGATATAACAACTACGTTGCAAAAGGATGCTGCGTAGCAGCTTCATCTTTGTAGAAATAAATAGAATTTCAAAAGTAAGCCACGTAGTGGCGACATCTATTTAAAGACTTAATAATATTCACATTGCAAAAATTAACTAAGTTTTACCCGGACACCAATTGCACCATATCCTAAGATCTAATTCTAAAATCTTTGGTTAATAATGTAACAAAAACCAACACTTATTCGTATTCAGTCTAAATAAACGTAAATACGTTTATTTTCTATTGGTTGCAACGACGAAATCTCTAATGTAGATCCATGTAAAATGAGCTTCACAATAAAAAATCATTCAACTATTTATAACATTCTAAAATCAGGATTATGACGACTGTAAATGCTTTTGCCGCTCACGCAGCTGGTGGTAAATTAAAACCTTTCAAATACGAATTACCCGAATTAGGAAGTGATCAGGTTGATATAAAGGTCCATTATTGCGGAATTTGTCATTCCGATCTGAGTATGCTTAACAACGAATGGGGAATGACCCAATATCCGTTCGTTCCCGGACATGAAGTAGTTGGTGAAGTAATCGCAACCGGTAGCGAAGTAAAGAATCTGAAAACAGGTGATTTGGTTGGTGTTGGATGGAATTCATCCTCTTGTATGCACTGCAACCAGTGTATGGGCGGCAATCATCATCTGTGCGATACGGCTGAAGCAACAATTGTTGGTCGTCATGGCGGATTTGCAGATATCGTCCGGAGTCACTGGTCATGGGCGATTCCGCTTCCTGAAAGGATCGACCTGCAGAAGACAGGACCGCTTCTTTGCGGAGGTATTACCGTATTTAGTCCGATTATTTTGGCTGGTGTAAAACCAACTGCTAAAGTCGGCGTAATCGGCATTGGCGGACTCGGCCATATGGCTTTAAAATTCCTGAATAAATGGGGATGTGAAGTGGTGGCATTCAGCTCCAATCCTGACAAAAGAGATCAGGTACTTGCGATGGGCGCAACCAAAGTGATCAATTCAAAAGACCCAAAAGAGTTAGAAAGTATAAGAGGCAGTTTAGATTTCATATTGAACACCACCAATGTAACACTGGATTGGAATTCTTATTTGTCAACCCTTGCACCCAAAGGGAGGTTTCACAACGTAGGTGCTGTTTTGGAACCAATGGCGATACCGGCTTTTTCGCTGATCGTGGGTGAAAAATCTGTTGCCGGAAGCCCTACTGGTAGTCCGGCCCTTACCCGGACAATGCTCGATTTTTGTGTTCGTCACAGTATATATCCAATTATTGAAGAGTTTCCGATGGCGGAAGTAAATGAGGCGCTTGAACATTTAAAAAAAGGCAAAGCGAGGTATCGGATTGTTCTAAAGGCCTGACAAACTGATTTTAACAATTCTTATCACATTAGATAGTTCCTATTTTTTTCACAATTAAATGATATGATCATGACAAACGTAGACGTAGTTAAGCAGGCCTATTCAAATTTTGAAACAGGTAATGTGCCGGCTGTATTGGCTTTATTTGACCCTCAGATTGAGTGGCGCGAATGCAAGGGGATGCCTTTCGTAAAAGACGACGGCATCTCTATCGGACCGGAAGCCGTTGTTACCAATGTTTTTATGAACCTCCCGGTTTACTTTGACGGATTCAATATTGCAGCCAATGAAATATTTGGAGCGGATGACAAAGTTGTAATGGTGGGTTATTACCAGGGGACGAACAAAGCGACCGGTAACCCTTTTAAAGCCAATGCCACCCATGTATGGACCTTAAAAGATGGTAAGATGACCCACTTTTTCCAGGCGGTAGATACAGCTGCGATTAACAGTTAAGTAATACAAATGAAAGAATGGCGTATTTGTATTTGTTGTTTTTGATTGTTGAAAAATTTCCAACAGGGAAAACAGGTCGGTAGAAATGTCGATTTATACGTTTTGTATTGTCCATTAAGGGCAAAGTCATTAAGTTAAGGAAATTTCCTGGTGTTCTTCTGTGACTAGGGGGCTCCTATATAACTCTTTTCAAATACCTGATTTTCAATACTATTATTTCAAATCCAACGGGTTTGTATGTTTATAGAAATAGGTTGCGAAAGAGCCACATTCGACTCGGCCGATTCGAACATCCTATTTTGATCTCATTTTCTAACCCGAAATTTCAGGATACGATCTCTCTGAGGTCATTTGAAAATAAATGAAATTACATTTTAAAGTTATCTGTTTTGAGGTTGGAGTCTCACCACTCCCGATTACTTGGTGGCAAAAAAAACAGACACAAGGACACAAAGATTTCTCAAAGAAAATATGTATTGAAAACCTTAACATTGCCTGTACGAAACAATACATCAATTTATTTTTATATTGCTACTTATATATCCCGGAACCTGATCTGTTGTCGGACAGAATTTTAATCCAATCGCTCTATTAACTGTTCCCTGGCAGCCAGGTAATAAACGACCGATGTTTGCAGGTCCTTCACCGAAACGATTGCATCCACATAAATACCGGTCTCCCATTCAGGTCCATCCCTGCTTATCCGGTACGCTTTATATGTGGGAATCGGAAGCCTCGTATCGCGCACCGGATTTGAAACCCAGATCTGATCTTTATTGACAATGTACAACGTTTCGATTTCAAGTCTGCCGGAGATGGGTAAACTGTCGGTATTGATGACATTAAACGATGCAAATAATCGCCTCTTATTTGGTACGACTCCCGGGAAAAAGTCGCGGAAGAGATATGTTTCGAGTATGAGTTTTTGGTTGTCAAATTTCAACGTATCGACCGATTGAGAATTAAGCTGCTGCAGCAATGCATCATCGACAACCATGTCGCCTGACAGCCGGTCTTTGCCGCACGAAATACTTCCCGTAATGAGGAAGGAAAACAGCATCAGTTTGAATACAAATTTAAAGCTCATTGTTGCTTTTATCAGATTTGTTGTTGAGGTCTTTGTTTAAAGATGAATAAAATGCGGGTTTGGTTGCATTTTCTGTTAAATATTTTCAGTGTTGGATTTGCTATTGATATTTCAATTATTTAATTTTGATTGGTTCAAATTCATAATTGTTATTTAACTGTTAGTGAATGAAGCCTCACACTTGTGAGGCTTCTGTTTTATCAAATCAATATATTAATAACCAAATATTTATGAGTGTTTTGTGTGCTAATTCGATGGATAAAATGGTTCTGCCGAAGTGGAAAATTAGTTCCGGATTGATGGCTAAAATATTTTTAGCTTTTGATTTGCAATTGATATCTTTCTTTTTTAATTTTGGTTGTCCATATTAAAAAAGTTAAGTTAGTTAGATTGAAAAGTAGCCTCGGGAAACCGGGGCTACGATTTTTATCGGAAATTCAATACCCATACCTTAAGCGGTGTTCGGCGGGATGTTGCAGCGAGGGATAAAATGGTGCTTCCGGATTGTAAATTAGTAATTGTCCTGTTTTTGAACTATTTCTAAACAATTATAATATTGCGCAATATAGTCTATTGAGTAAGTATGCATTTCAGGCCTCTTGTTATAAAGTTGCTTGACCAGCTCATATTTATATTGAATAATAGCATGATGCATTGCCCGATGACAATTTGGACATAGGCAAATAATATTATCAAGATTATCTAAAGGTGTAGTAAAAAGATTTTGATACCTCATTGGGATAAAATGATGTGCCTCAAAAAAAGGAAGGTTAGTCTTTTGTGCTAAAAATGTTTTATGAGAAGGATTTATTTCGCATTTAAATTCAGCCTTAAACAATCTATTTATTGCTAGTCTAGGATCTCTTTGATAGATCAGCCTACCTCCTAAATTAATTTGAATTATTTTACCTATGGGCGAAATATTAAATGGCTTTGTTATTATTAATGATTCTTCAATAATAGATTGATAATTATCGTCTTCTGTATCATCTTGACCAAGCATATTCCAGATTTTTTCTTCTAATGATCCGATTACTATTTCATTATTTGCATTAATATAAATAAACCAAATATCCCCACCTTTTGGCTTAAAACCCTTTGTCGTTAGGTAAATTCTTAGTTCCGTTTTCCTTTTTGGCTTTGGAAAAACCAAATTCAAATAAATTGATTCTATTGGTGAATTATTAGCATTGTAAAGTAAAAATTTTTTACGAGATTTTTCAGTGTCCCCTTTTACGTTACCAATATGAATATTTTCACGCCCAAAATAATTAATAACTAATTCGGCCTCATTATCAGTTAAAGTAATCTGCGAATCAAAATTCTCTCTTATCGTGACACGAGAAAATGCTCCACCGATTGCTCTAAAAAATTCGTTATGAAAAGGTTTAAATTCCATTTAGTTTGATTTTATTTTTTTCTAAACTATCTAAAATATTTTTCCCAATATCCTGAATTACAGGTACAGCTACAGAATTACCAAATTGTCGATATGCAGCTGCGTTGCTTGATGGTAATATATAATCTTTCGGATATCCTTGTAATCTGGCACATTCCAGTTTTGTTAGTTTACGAGGATTCTTCCCTTCTTGAGGAATAAGACACTCTTTACCATCTTTTCCATATCTTGCCACAATTGTATTTGAAGGTTTTTCAATATCTGCAACAAATGCTGTAAATCCAGTACCTCGATCTAAATTTGCTTTGGTCCTTCTTTTATGGCCTTCCCAGAGTTTATCAGAAATCGTATATTCATCCGAAACATTCTGTTCTAAAATAGATTTTAATTTTAATGTCTCACCCGAATACTTAGGAAATTCAAAAAACGGGTTTTTCTTTTTAAAGAATACCATGTAAAATCTCTTGCGATTTTGTGGCACTTTCATGTTCGCATTTATTTCCTCTTTATGCTGTTCATAGTTCAAGGCATCCATTACAGCCAAAACAGTTTTTAGAGTATCTCCATGATTATGAGTTCTAAAATTTTTTACATTTTCAAGGAATACGACTTCTGGCCTTTTTACATCAACAATTCGAACTATATCATAGAAAAGTGTACCCTGTATTTTATCAAGGAATCCATGAGCTAATCCAAGATGATTTCTGGCAGAAACACCAGCTAAACTAAATGGCTGACATGGAAATCCTCCCGTAAGAATGTCATGGTCAGGGATCATCAAATTCAATTGTTCATCTGATATTGTATCGCCAGTAAAATTTCGAATATCTCCAAATGGACATTCACCAAAATTTAAGGTATAAGTTTTTTTTGCTGACTTATCAATTTCTGAAGAAAAGACGCATTTGCCATTAAGATTTTGCAATGCAATCCGAAATCCACCTATACCAGCAAATAAATCAATAAATGTAAACTTTGGATTTTCAGGAGGTGGAAATTGAACATTAAATTCAAATGGCAAATAAAGCTGTTCTGTTTCTTCAACTTTTAATGAATCATGCTTTTGAGCATATATCTTAGCATTTTGTTCAAAATAATCAGATTTGATATATTCTCTATTGTGAAGATGATGGGTTAGACTAGCCAGTCCATCACCAAGATTTTTATCAATGTTATGCTCATTGATATATAGTTTTTTGTTTGGAGTTACGTATTTCACGAATTCAATTATCTATTTAACGTTTTTACTTACTTTCTAAACCAGAGAAAAAGTCTTTGAATGAAGTATCCAGAGCATTTATAATTTTCTCAATATTTACTATTGCGACATTCCTTTTGCCGTTCTCCACACTGGCCATGTAAGTCCGATCTATTTCAGCTTTCAATGCTAATTGTTCTTGTGATAGTCCTTTGGCTTTTCTTAATTCTCTGATTCGCAAGCCGATTTTTGTTCTTATATCCATAGGGTTAAAAGTATTTTGCTGTTGATTATGAGTCAACGGACTATGAGTCACGTTTTGTTTTTATTTAAAAAACGTGACGACGAATTATTTAATTATAATTGGGTGTTAACAAATCTCTGAAAGAAGACTTGTCAGTGTGGTGGTTAGGTTGTTCTTTTTTAACTGGCATTCCCAAATCAGGATGACTTTCCATCCCAAAACATTCAAAGCAATCTCTGCAGCTTTATCTCGCACCATGGTTCCTTTGATCTTTTGGAGCCACCATTCTGTTCGTGTTTTAGGTAACACGAAATACGAACATCCTTTGTGTCCATGCCAGAAGCAGCCATTTACAAAGATGACAGTTTTGTATTTGGGTAATACGATATCTGGTTTTCCGGGTAGTTTGGTGTCATGCAACCGGTAACGGAATCCATTGGCAAACAAAAACCTCCGAACCAGCATCTCGGGTTTTGTATTCTTCCCTTTGATCTGGCTCATATTAAAACTACGGGTCGCTTTGTTGTGAACATCGGTCATGGAACAAAGGTAATGAGAAAATGAGAGGGGGAGATGGGGAGATGGGGAGATGGGAGATTTCCCAAAAAAAGATTTTGCTTTTAGAATTGATTCCCCGTATCTTTTTTAAATTTGAAAGCCTTATCTGCTTGTTCAGGTAATCTGAGAACCAAACAGCATAGAAATACTAATACTGTCGTCATGAGAAAAATAATCATCCCGTTTTTATCTTTGCTGATACTCTTTGGCATTGAGCAGTCAGCCGCACAGGAACCATTCAATTCTTTCGAAATTGCCAAACTTCACCCTTTAACAAGCGACCGTCCGGCTCCCGATTTCTTTGAAGGGGCTTTACTTGGGAACGGTGCCATGGGCGTCGTAGTTACCACACGACCGGATGGGGTGGTGCTTTATTTTGGTCATAACAACGTGTGGGATATCCGCATTGCTGAAAACAACAAAGAGAAGATCGGAACTTTTAAAGAGGTATTCAAACGGGTAAAAGCAATACCTGATACTTTAAAGTTACTCACACAGGATCCCTGGTACAACGAATACAGTACTATGACTGCCGAAAACTACGGAAAACCTTATCCGCGCCCTTTTCCATGCGGCTCGGTGTTATTGGGTTTCGACCGCCGCAATGCAGAGATGATCGGCCATCGGCTCGACATCTCCAGCGGTTTGTGCGAAGTGTTTCTGCTGACAAAAGATCAGAAAAAACTGACGTTGCAAATCTTTACCGATATGACCAAAGATCAACTTTGGATGCGTTTGGTTGATCAGCAAGGTAACCCTTGTGAAAATATATTTGACCGTGTCAGGGTGATGCCTGATCCGTCCACTCCGGCTGAATTTCCAAAGACAAACAAAGAGGAAGATCTCGCAAATGGCCTCCTCTCCTTCCGCCAGGTTTTGCCCTATTCGGAACCTGAAAAATATGATCCGGCAAAAGGACACCCAAAAGATAAGGCTTTCCGGCTGGTGGTTGCGATGAATGCGACGCTTGAGAAACAATCGCGGATAAACTGGGATGGGAATAAAGAGGAGATGACAATATTGGAGGCCGGACTGCAAAAGGAAACCGGATTTGTTGGTTGTATCACGCTTCAGGAAGGATTAAACAAGGATGTTGCGACCGATCTGCCTACACAAGTGACACCTAAAGCTGCGGATTTGATGCTTTCGCTTCAAAACAATCAAAAGATCTGGAAAGATTACTGGAATAAATCGGGTGTAAAACTGGCCGATCCGTTTCTGGAAAGAATGTGGTATCACAATCTCTACTTTTTAAACTGTGCAACGAAAGATGGAGCAACCACGCCTGGACTGTTTGCCAACTGGAGCTACGACAAAATCGGTACTGCCTGGTATGGCGATTACCATATGAATTACAATACCCAGCAACCTTTCTGGGTGTCGTTTTCGAGTAACCACCTCGAGAAAAACCTCCCTTACGTCAATCTTGTAAAATCGCTGGTGCCCGTCAGCAAACGTTGGGCGAAAGAATATTACGAATTGCCAGGTGCCTATTTCCCCCACAGCGCCTATCCTGTGGATATGACAATGAATGCCTACCCTGTTCCGACATGGGGCTGGGAAATTGCCGAAACTCCGTGGGCCGTTCAGGGACTGTGGTGGCATTACCTTTATTCCGGAGATACTGAATTCCTTAAAAACCGCGCCTGGGAACCAATGAAATTAGCCGTGGAATTTCTGGTGGCCTATATGAAACGTCCCGAAGCGAGCGGTCCGCAGTGGAAGGACGACAAATTCCACATCTTCCCGACGGTTCCTCCTGAACTGTATGGACTTCGTCCGGGATTCAAATACAATTACGATTGCAATGTTGATCTTTCCCTGACGAAATTTGTCTTCAAAGCTTTTATTGAAGCTTCCAAAGTATTAAAGCAGGATGCGAAAGAAATAGTATTGCTCGAAGATGTAAAGCTGATTTTATCCCGTTTCCCGGAATATCCTACCGCCATGTCGAAAAAGTACGGCAAGGTTTTGGTTTCGGTACCTGAAGAACACGATCAGGTTGTTTATAACCTCCCGAATCCCTTGTTTACTGTATTTCCGGGAGAAGATTATGGGTTACATTCCGATCCGGAAACAAAAGTGATCTTAAAAAACACCTTTTTAAATCAGCAGAATGAAGGGGGTAATGACCTTGTATTTATCAATCTGCAGGCAGCCCGGATCGGGATGCTGGACCTGGAACGGTTTAAACGTCAGGTCAACTATAGTCTGCTGCCCAACGGAACAGCCTCTGATCGTGTGATGCAGGTGCATGGCCGTTACAGCGATACGACCCCATATGATTGGATGGATAAACTGGGTATCTGGTTCGAAAACTTTGGGCTGCCGGTAGTGGTCAACGAATGCCTGATGCAAAGTTACGATGGCACCATCCGGATGTTTCCCAACTGGCCAATGGATAAAGATGCTGAATTCTATAACCTGAGGGCTGTGGGCGCTTTTCTGGTGAGTGCTTCACTCAAAAACGGACAAGCCAATAAGATTGAAATTACAAGCGAGGTTGGAGGCGTTCTGAAAATCATTCTTCCATGGAAAAGCGGAGGAACGATCATCGCCGGCAGCGGGAAAAAACCAATTACATCCAATGTTGTAGAAATGACAACGCAAAAGGGGGAAAAAATTATTTTCCAGCCTTAACGGAATCAGTATGCTGAATCCGGAATGCTTAAAATATTTGAAAACCAATATGGGAATAAGGTCGGTATGGCTTCCGTACTAATAATTGCTACTAAGTCCCCCGATTTTGGAATCAAACCTCAAAACAGATAACCTATGATTTAATAATATAGGAATTTAAAATGTAATTGCTTAAATGATAAGATACTTAATCTGCCTGATGTCGGAATAATTCCACCGAAGGTGGATAAATATTAATGACCCTCAATTTTTATTGGGGGGGCGCACGACTACTGAACCGCAACCCGAATCGGGTTGAATTAAATTTTATTCAACGAAACATCACCTTAAAATAATTGCACAATATTTTGTAACTTTCATACGTATATAATTTGTTTTTTAAAGGTCAGATAGAATCGAAGATCAGCGAAGCTAATTGAAAATAAGCGAAGCTAATCGCCATATAATCACTTTGGTTTGCGAGAAGTTAACTCTCATGGCTATTTTAGATTATTAAATTATTTATCAATAAATCTTATATCATGTCCAGTTATCGTCAAATCCTTTACCACCTTACTTTTCACACCAAGAACAGTGAAAAAGTATTGCATAACTCAGGGAATGAGGAGCTTTTCAAATATATATGGGGAGTAATAAAAAATAAAAAATGCCGACTTTACAGAATCAATGGAGTTGAAGACCATATTCATATTGTCTGCGACCTTCACCCATCAATTGCTTTGGCAGACCTGG